>MDTD01193680.1_pt1 | contig 15111 bp, 8 predicted proteins | sample 811221 | NCBI WGS metagenome assembly MDTD01 (sample SAMN05326646, study PRJNA326480) | marine metagenome | isolation source: seawater | place: Pacific Ocean: South West | collected 2011
ACCATCCTGTTTTTCGCGGGTGCACGTGCAGAATCCACCCTGGATCAAGACGGCAATCTGACCATGGATATTTTCATGTCTGAGCGCTTAAGCAATGGAACATGGGGGGCCGCTGAGCGACTCCCTGCCCCCATCAATTCGTCCGCCCAAGACAAGTCTCCATTTCTGCATCCCGACGGCAAAACGTTGTACTTCTCCAGCAACAGGATGCCGTCTGGAGGCGGGTATGACCTGTGGATGAGTCAACGCGATTCACTTGGGCAATGGAGTGAACCCGTCAATTTGGGGTTGCCACTGAATTCTTCTGGGGATGAACATGGCTTGGTGGTCAGTACAGATGGTCAACGAGGCATTTTTGCCACTCGCCGCAGGGGAACCAGAGGTTTGGACTTATGCACCTACGAGCTGCCTCCAGACCTCAAGCCCGAGCCAGTCACTGTGGTCAAGGGCGATTTGGGATGGCCTGTTACGGAAGGGCCTCTCAAGGTCAGCATCGAGTACGTCCAAAGCAAACGCGTTGAAGAAGTCACATACTCCCGCGAGGACGGCCAGTTCGCACACATTGTTCAGCTTGAGACAGGTGAAGATGTGGTGATGACCGTTCAGGGAGAAGACGTGGAATACCAGAGCGTGGTGGTTCACGAACAAGGAAACGCCGTGTCCAATTCTGTCTATGTTGACCTCACAACCACAAACAATCATCAGGCCTCATCCCCCCAGTCAACAGGGAATGCCGCGGCACCTTTTGAGTTGAGGGAAGTCCAATTTGACACGAAAAAGAGCACATTGTCCAAGCGCTCGAAAATCATCCTACAAGCTTTGGCAAATCACCTCGAGCGCCATCCACACCTGCAATTGGACATCGATGGACACACGGATGACATTGGTGAGGAGGCGGACAATTTGGCGTTGAGTTTGTCGAGAGCAGAAGTGGTCAAGACATTTTTGATTTCATGTGGGGTGGCAACCAACCGCATGACCACGCAAGGACATGGGGAGACGAAGCCCAAAACGTCCAACACCACCTTTGAAGGCCGTCAGATCAACAGACGCACTGAGTTCAGATGGGTGAACTGAAGTTCACTTTTCCGCAATCATAGATCGCGTCTCAGCAGTCGCCATCTTGTGTGAAAGAATGCCTTTTTGAAGCGCGAAATCTGCACGAAAACGCGTTGAAAACCATCGTGCTATACCCCTCATGTCCTGAGTTGTCGAAAGTAGCTTTGACGGAATACGCGCGAATCCATGCAAATCATGCAAACAACATTCTATTGCACTGCCCTCATTGGTTTGGTGGGCTTTGTGACTCCAGCATGCCTCGGACAATGGTCCAATGCCACAGATCCTCAACAAGTCGTGCATGACAGAGCCATGGAGGCTTTTGAGAATCAACAATACGCTTTGGCACTTCAGACTTTCGAAACATTAATGACGAAAGCGCCCAGTGAATCGAGCGACGCCTACGTGGAAGCCAATTATTATGCAGCCATGAGCGCATTGGCTCTGTACCATCGCGATGCTGTTTACCGCGTGAATGCGTTTGTCGAAAAATTTCCCGAAAGTCCATTGGCACTGGAAGCGCGTTGGGAGCTGGCCAACTACCACTACAAACGCAGAAATTATTCCATGGCCACCCAAGAGTTCAATCAGATTCGTGTGCGGGAATTGTCCAAGCCACGACGAGATGAGTACCGCTTCAAGTTGGGGCATTGCCATTTTGAGCTCGAAGATTATGAGCAAGCGCGCGTTCCTTTGTACGAAGTACTGGACGTAGAAGGCGAGTTTCAATCGGCAGCACAATACTATTTCTCTCACATTGCCTACCTCAAGGGTCAGCCACAAGTGGCGCTCGACGGATTTCAAAAAATCGCTGACGACCCCGATTTTCGAGAACTCGTCCCCCTTTACATCACCCAATTGCATCACGCTTTAGGGCAATGGGAAGAATTAAAAGATTACGCCCCACCTCTGCTTGACGAGTCCAGCGGCCTAGATGAGGGGAGTGTTGCCGAGGTGGCTCACCTTCTTGGAGACGCTTGGTACAGGGATGAGGCATACGAAACAGCTTCTCCTTACCTCGAGCTCGCCTGGGAAGGGACCGACGGCCCTGGTCGCAACCCTGAATTTGCATACCAAGTTGGATACACCAGATACCGTCTTGGCGAGTGGCGTGCCGCACTCGATTGTTTGCCATTGGCAACCTATGGTGAAGATGAATTGGCACAAAACGCGGCCTACCACATGGCTGACTGCTACCTCGAGTTGGGCGACAGAGCTCGAGCAAAACAGGCCTTCAAGACGGCTTCTACTCCTGAATTTGACATCGACATCCAAGAGGATGCCTTTTTTCATTACGCCAAACTGGCTTATGAGCTTTCCTTCAATCCATTTGACGACGCCGTGGTCGCTTTTGAGACCTACCTCGAACAATTTCCATCCTCACCGCGACGCGACGAAGCCTATCGGTTCTTGCTGCAAGTTCACATGACAAGTCGGGACTATGAGCGGGCTTTGAGAGCACTTGACAACATCACAAATCCCGACGAAACAGTCACAGCAGCTGCACAGGTGCTTTCTTTCAACCGCGCTGTTGAACTCTTTCAAAACAACCAACTCTCTCAAGCGTTGACGTTTTTTAAGCGATCTCGGGCAAACAATGTAGACCCCCAGCTTCATGCTGAAACGTTTTACTGGGAAGGTGAAATCTTGTTCAACAAAGGGAATTACAGTGGTGCAGCTTCAGCATATGCCATCTTCAGCACCACCCCTGGCAGCTACCTCAGTGAACTTCACAACGATGCAGACTATGCCCGCGGTTATGCGCACTACAGGAGCGAAAAATACACAGATGCTCTGTCGGCATTTCGCTCTTACCTCGAAACCAATCCCGACGACGACCCCTCTCGAATGCGCGACGCGGAATTGAGAACCGCCGATTGCTTCTATGCACTCAAGTCGTTTGATCAGTCAGCTGAATATTACGACCGCGTCCTTGCTCGTGGTGTACAACCCCTCGATTATGCCTTGTTTCAGCGCGCCATGGCGGCCAAGTTGGATGAAGACGTCAGCGGACAGTTGCAGCGTCTCGATGAAGTGCTCAAGGATTATCCCGACAGCCGATTGGTTGTAGAGGCACTCTTTCAAGCAGGCAAGACACACATTGAACTTGGTGAACTCAGCGAAGCCAAATCCAAGCTTCTTCGACTTGTCAATGACTTCTCGGCTACTCCTCGAGCAAAACAAGCACTCGTCGAATTGTGCTTGGTTGGGGTAAAACAAGGCCAAGATGAAGAGGTTTTAGATCTGTGGGACCGAATCCGCAACGACTACGGCAACGACATGATTGCTGCTGACGCCTACAACATTGTCGAGCCCCTGCTCATCCGCAAAGGATTGCTCGACAACCTTCCCTCTGCAGTAGGACTGGACGGCGCAGAGATTGAACAGCGTATTTTTGAATCTGCTTCATACTTGGCGTTGGAAAACCGTTGTGTGGACGCCTTGCCGCGATTGCAAGAATACATTCGTCAATATCCCTCGGGCCGATTTGCTTCCGAAGCTCATTTTTACTTAGGGAATTGTCAATTCGACATGGGCAACATGGAAGAAGCATACGACGCCTATGTTGCCGTTTTGGCCATGCCAGCGAGCAACTTCGCAGAGGCCTCTTCTCTGGGAGCCGCCACCATCGCTTGGAATGCGGGCAACCACCGTGAAGCGTTGGGTCACTATGAAACACTCGCAGAAGTCGCCATGCTTCAAACCAACCTTCTCGAATCGACCATCGGTCAAATGCGTTGCCACTATCTCTTGGGTCAAGAAGTTCAGGCAGCTGACTTCGCAGCCCGTGTCATGTACGACCCCGGCACCCCTGACGACATCCGACGCACTGCAAAACTTTGGAACGCGAGGATTTCGTGCAATCAAGGCCTTCACAACACGGTGATGACAGACCTTGAAGAACTTGTTTCGTTTGGGGGGAGTGCCGGTGCAGAGGCGCAATACCTCCGTGCAGAGCACGCTTACAACACCCAAGCTTTTGACCAGTGTGAGGCCCTGCTGTTTGAGTTGATTGAAACCTTTTACCAGCAAGAAACGTGGCGCAACAGAGGCTTCTTGTTGTTGGTTTCTACATACATCGGCTTAAATGACTTTTTTCAAGCGCGTGCCACAGCAAAAAGCATCCTGGCCAACGTCCAAGCACCAGCTGTGCAAGAGGCGGTTTCCGATTTGCTGCTTGAAATCGATGCCTTGGAGGAGGCTCAAAACGCACCTCCCTCCGCTTCAGATGACAAGGGCGTTGACGACGTGAATCCCAATCAAGAACCCGAATCCCAAGACGAATGATTCTCAATTCGAACACCAACCGACATTTCCTCTCGGCGGCTTGCCTGATTTGTGCAAGTTTTCAAGCAACAGGGCAAACCGACACTTTGGAGATGGACGTCACTTTTGTGGGAAGCCGTCAAATGGAGGTGCGCGATGCTGTGAAACTCAGTTCTTGGCCTTCCGCAAAGGCATTGTCCTCTGACAAGCCACAATTGAGTTACGAATTGCTGTCCAAGCGCCTGCAATTCACACCAGCCATGACACCCGTTGAGGCAACTCGCCTGAGGGTCGATCCCGCATTGTCTCGGCTGTATCGAGGGTATGTCAGGGGTGCCGTCGGAACAAGGGGCACAACACTCCTTGACGCGAGTTTCACCGACCTACGCTCACGCGACGGAAGCTGGGGTGCTTTGCTTCATCACGCCGCAACCAACAGTCCTTCTTCGCTGCTGACAGGTCGCATCAACGAAAACAGCCTAGATGCATGGGCTTCGCGATTCATTGGCAAAGAAAAAGTCTCCGTCCGAGCCAATGCGGGAAGAAATCGCGTGCTGTTGTATGGTTTTGACAGCTTGGGTGTGGACGACGACCTGAGAGAAACAAGTGCACCTGCCGTGGTTTGGTCTCACGAGCGTGTACAAGCCAATTTTAAAAGTCATCACAAAGACAGCACAGCTTTCAATCATTCGGCCAACTTGTCACTTGGTTGGATGAGAAACAATCGAGACACTCGCGAGCGCAGCGTGACGTTTGATGTGAGCGGCACACAATTTTTTGGAGAGTTGAAAGGACAGTTTGATCTCGAAGTTCAACTCGATCGATATGGCTTTGACTCCTCACCCACCTTCAACCAAGCGATTGTGGCATTCGAGCCCAGTGCATCGGCGCGTCGCGGTCCTTTCGCAGCGCGAGCGGGACTTGGGATGGCCATTGATGCAGACCAGCCCACGCGAGACGGCCTCGGAGACGCTTTCCACTTGTATCCAAGGGCTGAAGTGTCTGTGAACCTTCTTCGCAATTTGTTTGTCCCTTACGCTTCAATTGGAGGTGAGCTGCAGGCGAACAACTTCCATGCGCTCACACACGAAAATCCCTTTTTTGCACCTAGGACGTTGACAACCACATCCGTCATCAACAACCAACCTGTCAACTTTGATGGGTTCCGCAGCACCAACAAACGACTTGCTTTGAAAGGCGGTGTGCGAGGAACGATTACCTCAATCTTCCGCTTTCACGGGTTTTTCAGCACCGCGCAATACGAGGACTTTGTCCTTTTTCGACCCACGTTTGAGAATGACACGGCCCCTTTTGCAGCGTTTCAAGCCGTGTACGATACCGTTGGAGTCCGTACGTTGGGAGGTGAGGCAGAATTCGATTTGGGACGCGCCTGGTCCTTCTCAGGAGGATTCAAGCTCCATCGGTACAACGTGCGAACAGAGGACCGCGCTTGGAATCTTCCCAACGTGACATGGTCAGCGGCGGCCACCTACATGTGGATTGAAGGCCTCAGCATCACTGCAGACGCCACATACGTAGGAGAACGCTACAGCATCACGCGCAGCGCAGACTATGGAGAAAATACCCCGCTTGACAACGGCAACTTTGAGTTGCGCATGCCAAGGTTTCTCGATTTCAATCTTACGGGCAACTACACCTACAACGACCGTCTCGGTGGTTGGCTGACTCTGGCCAATTTAACCAATGCGAAATATGAGACTTGGGGCGGATTTCCGGTGCAGGGTTTTCAAGTTTTGGGAGGGGTGAACTACGCCTTCTGAAGAACTATTCACAATCCTATCAAAAACCTCGTTTTTTCGTTGAAAAATCGGGGTTTTTCGCATGGTGAAGACCGAACCTCTAGGCAGCGGAATCACTAACTTCACAAGAAGAATTTTTTGAGATGTCAGAAGAGAAAAAGCAGGCTGGGCAGACTGGATATGACGCCAGTCAAATTCAAGCCCTAGAGGGTATGGAGCACGTACGGATGCGCCCATCGATGTACATCGGTGATGTCGGTGTCCGAGGGTTGCACCATTTGGTCTACGAAGTCGTGGACAACTCCATTGATGAGGCATTGGCTGGCCACTGCGACACCATCACCGTCACCATCACGACAGAAAACTCCATTCGCGTATCAGACAATGGTCGAGGAATCCCCGTGGACATGCACGAAAAGGAAGGCGTAAGTGCACTCCAAGTCGTGATGACCAAAATCGGCGCCGGAGGTAAATTCGACAAAGACGCATACAAGGTATCCGGCGGCTTGCACGGTGTGGGTGTCTCTTGTGTCAACGCCCTTTCAATACGTTTGCGAGCGGAAGTTCATCGAGGTGGAAAGGTGTACGAGCAGGAATACGTTCGAGGCAAAGAGCAGTATGACGTTCGAGAGATTGGCACAACAGACAAGCGCGGAACAACGGTGGAATTCCAGCCTGACCAAGAAATCTTTGAAACCCTCGTTTACAGCTACGACACGCTTGCTGACCGCATGCGCGAGCTCTCTTACCTGAATCAAGGTCTCACCATCACGATGACGGACGAACGTCACACGGACGAGGAGGGCCAGTTTTTGACCGAGACGTTTCACAGCACAGAAGGTCTCAAGGATTTCGTCACCTACCTCGACGGCAACCGTGAAGCCATCATTCAAGACGTGATTCACATGAACGGTGAGCGCAACGGCGTTCCCGTGGAGGTGGCCATGACGTACAACAACTCCTTCTCAGAGAATCTCTTTTCCTACGTCAACAACATCAACACTCATGAGGGCGGAACGCACTTGACGGGATTTCGTCGCGGATTGACCAACACTTTAAAAAAGTATGCTGAAAGCAGCGGCATGTTGGACAAATTGAAGTTCGACATCAGCGGCGACGACTTTCGTGAAGGCCTCACGGCCGTGGTCAGTGTGAAGGTCGCAGAGCCTCAGTTTCAAGGACAAACCAAAACCAAGCTCGGGAACGCTGAGGTCAGTGCTCCAGTAGGCCAAGCTGTCAGCGACATGCTCGAGGCTTATTTGGAGGAAAATCCCAACGACGCCAAGACCATTGTACAAAAGGTTATCCTTGCCGCTCAAGCACGCCATGCGGCGCGCAAAGCGAGAGAAATGGTTCAGCGCAAGACGGTGATGGGTGGCAGCGGCCTCCCAGGTAAGCTCGCAGACTGCTCAGAAAAAGATCCTGCCGTTTGTGAACTGTTCCTTGTGGAGGGAGATTCAGCAGGTGGAACAGCCAAGCAAGGTCGAGATCGCATGTTCCAAGCCATCATGCCGCTTCGGGGAAAAATCTTGAATGTGGAGAAGGCCATGCAACACAAAATCTTCGACAACGAAGAGATTAAAAACATTTATACGGCCCTCGGCGTCACGGTGGGGACGGAAGAGGACGAACGTGCACTCAATCTAGCCAAGCTGCGCTACCACAAGATTGTCATCATGTGCGACGCGGATGTGGACGGAAGTCACATTGAAACGCTCATTCTCACGTTCTTATTCCGCCATATGAAGGACCTGATTGAAAATGGCTACGTCTACATCGCAACCCCACCCCTCTATCAAGTGAAAAAGGGTCAGCGCTCCATTTATGCTTGGAACGATGACGAGCGCGATCGACTGATTGCAGAATTCAAAGGCAAGAGTGCGAGCGAGAGCGGCATTCATGTCCAACGCTACAAGGGTCTTGGAGAGATGAACGCTGAGCAACTGTGGGAAACCACCCTTAATCCAGAAAATCGAACGCTGCGTCAGGTCACCATTGAAAACGCAGCAGGAGCCGATCACGTCTTCTCCATGCTCATGGGTGATGACGTGCCACCGCGCCGAAAGTTCATCGAGGACAACGCGAAGTACGCCAACATCGACGCCTGATTCGGGCCACCCGTGGGACGTTGGACAAATCAAATCGTTTGGGTCACCGGTGCCAGCAGTGGCATTGGCAAAGCCTGTGCTCAGATTTGGGCACATCAAGGTGCGACGGTCGTGCTGTCAGCCCGCAAACACGATACCCTTGAAAAGGTGGCCTCGCCTTTGCGCGAGCAAGGTGCCAATGTGCATGTGGTGACGCTAGATCTTGCAGACACGGGAGGTCTCGGAGACATTGCAAATCGTGTTCAATCGGATATCGGGCCTGTGGATGTCATGATTCATTGCGGTGGCATCAGTCAGCGATCGCTCGCCATTGAAACTGATCTTTCCGTCGACCGGAGCATCATGAACATTGACTACTTCGGAACATTGGCACTCACCAAGGCACTCCTTCCCAAGATGGTCGAACGCAAGAGAGGGCATTTCGTTGTGGTCACAAGTTTGATGGGATTGTTTTCCGCCCCCCTCCGTTCGGGTTACTGTGGCGCCAAACACGCCCTGCACGGATTTTTTGAAAGTCTCAGAGCCGAACATCACGATGATGGCCTTCAAGTGACCATGGTTTGTCCCGGATTCATTCGAACCAGCATCAGCATGAATGCCATGGTCGGTGATGGGTCAAAACAAGGCACGATGGATGAGAAGACGGGCGCTGGGATGACAGCTGAACAATGTGCACAGCGCATGTTCAAGGCTGTGGAGCGGAAACAAGCGCAGGTACTGATTGGACGATACGAGATCCTTGCCGCGTACGTCAAGCGTTTCGCTCCAGGGCTGTTGCGTCGCATTGTGCGTCGCGTGGCCATCAAATGACTTGTCAAGAATCAAATTCTCGACCCGCCACATGAAGCACGCGGGTGCGCGTTTTGAGGAAACGCAAAAAAAGAAATGCCAAGATGCTTGTGGCCAATTCAACACGCCAGGCCATGGTATTCCATGCAGGCAAATCAAGACTTGATGTTCTTGCCGCCTCAAGACCAATCATGCCAAAAACAACGGCAAAGATTCCGTTGTACTCACGTTTAATGACATGACGCAAGGAAAACTGATTGCCCACTGGCGTCCAAGTGCTACGCTGCGCACCCCAAAACTTTGGAACAAAGGCTGGAACTGTGACTGTCCAATTGCGATACCGCTCACCAAACTTGTCCAATAAAAAAGCCTCTTCCGCCATCGCAATGCGCAAGTAATACATCATGTACGCCAGCGTGACACACAGAGCAAAGTCCAAGCGTCCTGTGGTCAGCACCAAGGCCATCCACATGAAATAATTCCCCAAGTAAAGCGGATGACGGACTACGCCATACATCCCATGTATGTTCAGTGTCTCTGCCACTTGACCTTCAGCCGTGTTTCTGCCACTTGTTCCAGGAGGTACGTGACCGATGGTTTTGGCACGAATGACCACACCCAATGCTGCCAAGGCCCAACACATGGCCTGCCAACTAGATTCACACGCCAACTTGGGAGCATCAAGGGAGAAATAAATCGCCGGTGGAACCAAAATCAAAGGAAAAAAACTTCGCCAACGAAAAAAAAACTGGCCTCGGCGTTGCAGTTCATCAACCAGCATCTTTTCAGGATTCGACAGCTCGAGAGTTGGTGAGGTCGTGAGGTGAACTGGCTTTCAACCATGCAGTTGCAGCTTCCATCAGGGGTGCCATCACAGCGTCGCAATCAAGAAAAGGGACTCGTTGTCGAAATGCGTCTTGCAGAACCTGGAGTGCAGGCGCCATCGCATGGTCGTTGCCTCGAAAATCAGACGCTTGAGCGGCACACATGGCTTCGATTCCGAGAATTTGTTCGGCATGATCCAAAATCTGCCACATTTGCAATGCCCCATTTGCTCCCATGCTGACGTGATCTTCTTGACCGTTGCTGCTGTCTGCGTTGTCTGCACTTGAAGGTGTGCAAAGCTGTTTGTTGTAAGACACCAAGCTGGCCGCTGTGTACTGTGGAATCATGAACCCGGAATTCAACCCGGGGTTGGAGGCCAGAAATGCCGGCAAACCCCGCTGACCACTGAGCATTTTAAAAATCCGGCGCTCGGAGATGCTGGCCCACTCGTGAATGGCGAGGCCCAGTCGATCCATGGCAAGAGCAAGTGGCTGCCCATGAAAATTTCCTCCACTGACAATCATATCTTCGGCAGGAAAGACCAATGGATTGTCAGTGACTGCGTTCATTTCCGATTCAAAAACAGCGCCGACTCCTTCCACGACATCTCGTGAAGCCCCATGAACCTGGGGGATGCATCGGAACGAATAAGGGTCTTGAACGTAACTCCGAGGTTGGGCCGTGCGCTCAGACCCGGCAAGCCACGAGGCAACGTTGTTGGCGACAAGCTTCGCACCCGCTTGATTTCGCACGCGATGTATCGAGGGGTGCATGGCGTCCAACAGTCCATTCCACGCTTCAAGGGACCACGAACCTATGGCATCAGCCCAATCCGCAAAACGCACGATGCGTTCCAGTGCCACCATCCCCATTCCCAGCATCATTTGAGTCCCATTGATCAGCGCAAGACCCTCCTTCGGACCCAGTTCGAGAACTGGCCAACCCAACTCGTCTAAGGCGTCTTGCGAAGCCAACGTTCTGCCATCTGGCATCATCACCTCTCCTTCACCAATCAAAGGCAACGCAAGGTGTGCCAACGGCGCCAAATCGCCAGAAGCACCCAACGAACCTTGGCTCGGAACCACAGGAAGCACACCTTCGTTCCAATGATCGAGCAATCGTTGTACCGTGGACACGGCTACCCCAGAATGACCTTGGCTTAGCGCCTTGACTTTCAAAAGCAACATGGCCCTTACCACCTCGTCGGGTAAAGGACTGCCAACCCCACAAGCGTGAGAAATCAGGAGGTTCCGCTGCAACCCACAAGGTCATCCACCCTCGTCGTTGCAAGATCCCCAAAGCCTGTATTGACGCCATATAGGGTGTCGTTGCCCGCGGCCCTTTCCAGCAGATAAACATGACACCTCTCGATTCGTGCAATGGATTCAGGGGACAGGGTCCGGGGCACTCCTTTTTCACGAGATAGCTGCCAGAAAACGTCCGCTCCCCACCAACCTTCAGGCAGTGCATCGCCTTGACCTTGCGATTTTGTTCCTCTGTGTTGGCTCGATTCCATGCGGGCAAGATACCCCGAGGTCGCTATCTTGCAGGTTTAATTTTCCCACATGCGATTCACCTCTTCACTGCTCTTGGTCACACTTTCATTGGGTGCGGCTTCCGTTTGCGGCCAAAGCGAGGCCCGTCAAATTGAATTCACTGAATTCGATTTGGACAATGGGCTTCATGTCATCTTGCACGAAGACCACTCCACACCCCTTGTCGCAGTGACCGTGCTCTACCATGTGGGTTCTAAGAATGAGCGTGACGACCGCACAGGGATGGCTCACTTTTTTGAGCACTTGTTGTTCGAGGGGTCCGAAAACATCGCCCGAGGCGAGTTTGACTCCTACGTGGAAAACGCAGGAGGAATTTTGAATGCCAACACCTCCCAGGACCGCACCTTCTACTACGAATTGCTCCCCAGCAACCAACTCGAACTTGGTTTGTGGCTTGAGTCGGAGCGAATGCTTCACGCCAAAATTGAGCAAATAGGCATCGACACCCAAAACGAGGTGGTCAAAGAGGAAAAACGTCAACGCTACGACAACCAGCCCTACGGACAACTCTTGCCTGCCACAATGGCCCTGGCATACTCCGAACATCCGTATCAGTGGACTCCCATCGGTTCCATGGAACACCTCGATGCATCAACTCATGCGGACTTTATGGAGTTCTACAACACCTTCTATGTTCCAGAAAATGCCACACTGAGCATTGCAGGTGATTTGAACATCGCCGAGGCGAAGTCATTGATCGTAAAGTACTTCTCAGACATTCCCCGGGGCGTGCGAAACATCCCAAGGCCCACTGTCGTGGAGCCCATACGCACGGCAGAGGTACGCGACACCATTTACGGCAAAGACCGGCTTCCCCTTGTGGTTCAAGCGTATCCCATTCCAGCGCAAGGCACACCCGATTACTACGCTGTGGACTTGCTCAATCAAGTTCTAAGCGGTGGAGAAAGTGCCCGGCTCAATCAACGCGTCGTTGAGAATGACCAACTCGCCCTGTATTGTGGAGCTTTCAGCTTTGGACTGGAAGATCCTGGTGTGACCCTTGCCTTTGCCATGTGCAATATGGGCATTGACCCGAGCGAGGTGGAGGAAGCCATGAATGACGAGGTGGAACGCATGAAGCGTGAAGTCATCTCCGAGCGGGAGCTTCAAAAACTTAAAAATCAAATCGAGTACGACTTCGTGACAAGCAACCAGAGCATGGCTGGCATCGCAGAGAGCCTCGCCAACTATCACACCTACTTCGGAGATGCCAACCTCATCAACACTGAAATCGAACGCTATCTGGCTGTGACACCAGAGGACATTCGAGAAGCAGCCAAGAAATACTACGAGTCTGAAAAACGAGTCACCCTCTACTTCTTGCACGATCCTAAGACACAACCATGATTTGCACCACTTCCATCCACCCGCGACGCACCGTTCTTGTCATCATGTCATGCGTGTTTAGCCTTGTGTCCTTTGGTCAATTGGATCGATCCAAAGCACCCGAAGCAGGTCCAGCACCAGAACTTAACATTGGCACCCCCACCAAATTGAAACTCGACAATGGCTTGAATGTCATTGTGGTGGAAAATCATCGTTTGCCAGCTGTATCGTGGAGCATGACTTTGGATTACGCTCCTTTTCTCGAGGGAAATCAAGCTGGATTGACCGGTGTAGTCAGTGACATGATGTCTGCGGGAACGGAGATGCGCACCAAAGCTCAAATCGCAGAAGAAGTCGAATTCCTTGGAGCGACCTTCCGCGCAAATGCCAAGGGCTTCTTTGCGAGCTCGTTGAGCAAGCATACAGGAGATTTGCTACGCATTGTTTCCGACGCTGTGCTTCACCCCATTTTTCCTCAGGCGGAACTTGACAAAGTCAAAAAGCAAGTTTTGTCTGGTTTGGCCAACACCCCAACGTCGCCTGGCTCCATTGCACGCAACTTGGTTGCGTCCACCAACTTTGGCAGTCTTCACCCCTACGGCGAAGTCATGACTGAGGAGACGCTGGAAAAAATTGAACGTCAGGATTTGGTCGACTACCACATGACCTTTTTCAGACCAAATGCGGCTTTTCTCATTGTGGTGGGTGACATCACCCCAGATGAAGCTTATGCCAAAGCTTCTGTGCACTTCGGCAAGTGGTCCCGTGCGGACATCCCCTACACTCGGGTCGTCCCTGCAAAATTCCCCACCGGCAACCAGGTTAGATTTTCTGGCATTGAAGGCGCTGTACAAAGCACCATCAACATCACACAGCCCGTTCCCTTCCCCCCCGGTCATCCAGATGCCGCTGCCATTCAATTGATGAATTCCATTCTTGGTGGCGGGGCGTTTAGCGGCCGGTTGATGCAAAACCTTCGCGAAGACAAGGCCTACACATACGGAGCACGGTCCTCTCTCAGTGCAGATCCCGTGACTGCTCAATTTGTGGCGTACGCGGATGTGAGGACAGAGGTCACGGACAGCGCACTCGTGGAATTCATGACAGAAATCAATCGGATTCGAAACGAAAGAGTTGACAGTGCTGAGTTGGCAACGGCCAAGGCTTTCCTGTCAGGAAACTTTGCACGATCTCTGGAAAACGAGGGGACTGTCGCTCGTTTTGCCCTCAACATCGAACGTTACGATTTGCCGGAAGACTACTACCAAACATATCTACAACGGTTGGCTGACGTAACAGTAGAAGACATCCAACGCGTAGCCCAAAACATGTTGAAGCCTAACAATCTCAACATTTGCGTGGTGGGATCGCCAGACATTTTAAACAACCTCCGGCAATTTGATGCGGGCGAGGGCATTGACCAATACGACGCATTTGGGCGCAAACGCATACCCCGTTCTGAAGCACCTGCCGGAACCGCCTCGAAGGACATTGTAAAACGATACTTTGAAGCCATTGGAGGATTCAGAGCGTGGTCCAAACTCTCTGGCATGTCCACCGAGGGTTCGGTTGAATTTGGAAGTGGCATGAGTCTTCAGCACAAGGAAAACAAACGCTTCTCCAAAAAATCCCAGGCCATGCGAACCGAACTCGCCATGGCAGGTCAGCCGGTGATGATTCGTGCCATTCTCTCTTCAGGGGGTCAAGAGCTTCAAATGGGCGTGGTCAATGACATGGACGCTGGTGCTGCAGCTTTGATGATGGACTACCTCTCCCCTGTGCGCCTCGCCAACTTGAGCAAGCGTGGATTTGAAGGAACCGTTCTCGGACAAGAAGAAGTGGCCGGAGAGCTCGCCACAGTTGTTGAATTCGTTCGAGGTGACATCACCGAGACGTACTGGTTTCGAAACTCAGATGGATTGCTGATTCAACAAAAGCGACCCTCTCTAGACGGATCTTTGATTACGGAGAAGCTCGAGTTGTACATCCCCTTTGGAGACCTTGGATTGAAATTGCCCGCCGCGCGTACATCAACTGTGGCTGGTCAAACCATGACCATTCGATTGGCCGCAGTCACCTTCAATCCTGAATTCTCCGATAACGCATTTGATTTAAGGCAAGATTGATGACTGACCTGCCTTTGATTCTCCTCGAAGAAGTTTCCGTCAACCACGAAGAACACGTGGTTTTGGAGCATATTTCTGCGCAGGTCAACGAAGGGGAATTGGTTTATCTCATCGGGAAGACAGGAAGTGGCAAATCGAGTCTTCTCCGCACGCTGTATGGCGATCTTAGCCTGGCTTCCGGCAAAGGCAACGTTTGTGGATATGACTTGCAGGCCTTGAAGCCCCAAACAGTCCACAAGCTCCGCCGCAAATTGGGAATGGTGTTTCAGGACTTTGGTTTGTTGCTTGACCGAAG
>MDTD01076164.1_pt1 | contig 15110 bp, 14 predicted proteins | sample 811221 | NCBI WGS metagenome assembly MDTD01 (sample SAMN05326646, study PRJNA326480) | marine metagenome | isolation source: seawater | place: Pacific Ocean: South West | collected 2011
AAAATACTTGAATAACTTCTAATAATTTGAAATAACCACAATAAACCTAGGGGAAAAAATGACATTAAATTCGAATTTAAAAAACTTTTTATTAGTGATCTTCGCAACACTAATTCTTAGCGCATGTTCTACTGCTAAGAAATCAGGAGTAATAGACGGAGACGTATATACAGGAACTGAGACTGTGGAGTACTTAGCTGCAGGAGTTCCAGACAGAGTATTTTTTGCTACAAACAAATCTTCATTAACAACTGCCTCAAGAGCAACTTTAAGAAAACAAGCAACATTTTTAAGAAAAAATAAAAATCTTAATGTAACGATTGAAGGTCACGCTGATGAAAGAGGCACAAGAGAATATAACTTAGCTTTAGGTGAAAGAAGAGCTAATGCGGCTAAAGATTATTTAATGACCTATGGAATTTCTGGAAAAAGAATTTCTGTGATCAGTTATGGTAAGGAAAAGCCAGTTAACCCAGCTTCATCTCCAATAGCATGGTCTCAAAACAGAAGATCCGTTACAGTTAAAGTAAATTAGTAATAATAAATTATAAAAGACCCTTTAATCGCAAATATTAGAGGGTCTTTTTTTTGCCATTTTATCAAATTAAAAATAAACGATGTTTAAACTTAAAAATTTTTCAATTTTATTTTCAACCTTTTTAATTTTAACTTTCTGCTCGATATTAAAAGCTGAGGAAGAGGAAATATATCTAAAATCAATATCTGATCAAATTCAAGTAATTACTAAAGATCTTAAAACTTTAGAAAAAGCTGTCTATCAAAAATCAGATGCTATTTCAGCAAATAGTTTTAATTCAATTAAAACAGATGGTCTTAATGAAGATATATTAACAAAGCATCTTCTAAAACTAAATGAAATTGAAGATCAGTTCAGAGAACTTACAAATAAATTCGAAGAAGTAAATTTTAGGTTAGATAAACTTTCAACTCGTGTAACTAAGATTCAATCTGATACCCAATTACGATTTTCTGATATTGAAAGTGGTGTAATTACATCTAATACAGATACTCAAAAAACTATTTTACCAGGTACAAGTAAACCTCAAGATTTTGGAGCAAACCCTGGATATAAAACTACTAACTTACCTAAACAACAAACACTTAATTCAATAGAAAGTGCTAAGACAGTAATTGCTGAAGAACCTGAAAAAAAAGAATCTTTATTACCAGATAAGCCTCCAAAAGAGCAATATGATTTTGCTGTCAGCTTTATGAAAATTGGAGACTATGAAACTGCTGAAGCTGCCTTAAAAGAATTTATAGATGAAAATAAAGATCATGATTTAGCTGGTAGCGCCCAATACTGGTATGGTGAAACATTTAGAATTCGTCAGTTATATTCAGATGCTGCAACAGCTTATTTGGATGGATATCAAAACTATCCAAAAAGTAAAAAAGCTCCAGATAATCTTTTAAAATTAGGTATAACTATGGTGCAGCTTGGAGAGAAAGATCAAGGATGTAAAATGATTAGTGGCTTAAAAAAAGAATATCCAAAAGCTAGTAAGTCTGTGCTACAAAAAGCTCAATATGAGCAAAAAAAATTCAAATGTAATTCTTAAAAACGGTTTTCAAGAATTTAAAGATTTATCTTCAACATATATAGATTTTAAAAAAAAACTTGAGAGTGTAAAGTCCAAAACTTTTTTAGTAGCAATATCAGGCGGGCCTGATAGCTTAGCTCTAGCGGCATTATCAAAAGCGTATAATTATGAAAAAAAATTAAAGTTTTACTATGCTTTGGTTGATCATAAGATTAGAAAAAATTCTACATTGGAGGCAAATGCTGTAAAAAAACTTCTTAAATTGTATGACATTAAACTAAGTATTTTAACTAATAAAGAAAAAATTTTAAAAAACATACAGAGTCATGCCAGACAAATTCGATATCAAATGTTGATGAAACATAGTTTGAAAAAAAAAGCAAAAATAATTTTAACAGCACATAATCTAGAGGATCAAGTTGAAACCTTTTTTATTAGACTATCTAGAGGTAGCGGATTAACAGGTTTATCTGCCATGAAAAAATTAAGTAAATTAAATAATAAAACAAAATTATACAGACCTTTATTGGATGTTAAAAAAAAGACTTTAATTAAGATTTCAAAGATAATTTTTAAAAAGTTTTTTGTTGATCCTTCTAATAAAAATAAAAAATATCTTAGAACAAAAATTAGGGATTTAAAAAAACCACTTATGAAAAGCGGTATAGATTATGATCAAATTATTAAATCAATTAATAATTTAGCTTCTAGTAAAGAGACTTTAGATAACTATTTTAAGAGAACTTTTAGTGAAGTCATTGATAAAGACAAAGGTATTATAAAGATAAATTTGAGAAAATTTAATAAATATAATCACGAAATTAGGATGATGATTATTAAAGAGTCAATAAAATCTATTAAAAAAAACTATTATCATCCCAGATCAAAAAAAGTTATGAATCTTCTAAATACCATAGGTACAAAAAAATTTAAAAAAGCGACCTTAGGAGGATGTTTATTTTTTGTAAAAAAAGGCCATTTATGCCTTAAAAAAGAGTGAATTATAGGTATTTTTGTTGTTAAGATATATTTTGTCTTATTTACAACTTAATTAAATTTAAAATATACTTGTTAAATTGAAATTAATAATTATTTAAATACAATGAATTTAAAAAATTTAATAATGTGGGTCATTATAGTCCTTCTTTCAGTTGGTCTATTTAACATGTTTCAGGATCCAAATAAAATTCAAGCGGAAAAAAATTCTCTCCCATTTTCGAATTTTCTAAATGAGGTTGAAGCTGGTAGAGTTGTAGAGGTAAAAATCCAAGGCAACAATATTTCGGGAATTTTAGCTGACGGTAAATCATTTAAAACCTATTCTCCAAACTATCCTGAACTTGTAGATAAATTATCATCTAATGGAGTAAGTATTCTAGCATCACCCCAAGAGGATAAAATGCCTTCACTTTTAGGTATTTTACTTTCATGGTTTCCAATGCTTCTTTTAATTGGAGTTTGGATATTCTTTATGCGTCAAATGCAAGGCGGAAAAGGTGGTGCAATGGGTTTTGGAAGATCAAAAGCTAAATTACTAAATGAGGCTCAAGGTAAAGTAACATTTAATGATGTTGCTGGTGTAGAGGAGGCGAAAGAAGAAGTTGAAGAAATTGTAGAATTTTTAAAAGATCCTAAAAAATTCAGTAGGCTTGGTGGAAAAATTCCTAAAGGAGCATTATTAATTGGTCCTCCAGGAACTGGAAAAACATTGTTGGCAAAGGCGATTGCTGGAGAAGCAAATGTTCCCTTCTTTTCAATTTCGGGATCTGACTTTGTTGAAATGTTCGTCGGTGTTGGTGCATCAAGGGTAAGAGACATGTTTGAACAAGGAAAAAAACACTCCCCATGTATCATATTTATCGACGAGATAGATGCAGTGGGCAGAAGTAGAGGCGCTGGACTTGGTGGTGGTAATGATGAAAGAGAACAAACTTTAAATCAGTTACTCGTAGAAATGGACGGTTTTGACACAAACGAAGGTATAATTTTGATTGCTGCTACAAATAGACCAGATGTTTTAGATCCAGCGTTACTAAGACCAGGAAGATTTGATAGACAAGTGGTCGTTGGAAATCCTGATATTATTGGAAGAGAAGCAATTCTTAAAGTTCACGTAAAAAAAATAAATACAGGGCCAGATGTAAAATTAAGAACCATCGCAAGAGGTACACCAGGTTTTTCTGGAGCTGATTTAGCAAATTTAATTAATGAGTCCGCATTACTAGCTGCAAGAAAAAATAAAAGAGTGGTTACTATGTCAGATATAGAAGAAGCAAAAGATAAAGTTATGATGGGCGCTGAAAGAAGGTCTATGGTTATGTCAGAAGACGAAAAAAAACTGACTGCGTATCATGAAGGTGGCCATGCAATAGTTGCTCTTAACGAGAAAGCATCTGACCCTATTCACAAAGCCACAATTATTCCAAGAGGTAGAGCTTTAGGTATGGTAATGAGATTACCTGAGAGAGATCAACTTTCTGTCACAAGAGAGAAAATGCATGCTGATATCGCAGTGGCAATGGGCGGTAGAATAGCAGAAGAAATTATATTCGGTCATGAAAAAGTTACTTCAGGTGCGTCATCAGATATTGAGATGGTAACAAAGATGGCAAAAAATATGGTGACTAAGTATGGCATGAGTTCAGAGTTAGGAACAATAGCATATGGTGAAAATGAGGAGGAAGTATTTTTAGGAAGATCGGTAACAAAACAACAAAATATGTCCGAGGAAACTGCAAAAAAAATTGACATTGAGGTAAAAAGAATAGTCGATAAAGGGTACGAAAGAGCAAGAAAAGTGCTTACTGATAAAATTGACGATCTTCATAAGATCGCAAAAGCGCTATTGATTTATGAAACTTTATCGGGTGATGAAATTAGAGACTTAATTTTAAAAGACATTAAGCCAACGAGATCATTTAAAGAGGAAGAAAACGAAGATGGAAGATCATCTTCTGCGTTAGGATCATTAGGACTAAAACCAAAGCCTGCAATTTAAAACTCATGATAAAATATTACACTAGAGCGTGTAATTTTTATTATGGTAATCAAGCCAAAATACTTATCAAAAACAAAAAAGCACTACCTTTATGTGGAAACAATTTGATAGCGTTTGATAAAATTGAATTATTTTCTAGAAAAAAAAAAGTAATAATTAGTAAATATGTATCTATAAAAAATATTAAAAACTTAAAAAATATAGAAAAAAAAAAAGTAAAAGCTAGCCTTAAAAATATAACATCTAGAAGAAAAAACTTTTTAAAAAATGTAGATTTTTCAAAAACTTCGATTATGGGAATTTTAAATTTAACACCTGATAGTTTTTCTGATGGAGGAAAATTTAATAAAAAAGGAAAATCTTTTAAACATATTTTTAAAATGATAAATTCTGGAGCTAATATTATTGATGTAGGGGGCGAATCTACTAGACCAGGATCGAAAACAATTGAGTCTAAAAAAGAATGGAATAGAGTAAAAGATGTTCTTAAAAACTTTAAAAGAAAATATAGGAACATATGTTTATCATTTGATACTAGAAAATCTGATTTAATGGTAAAAGGAATCGACTATGGAGTAGACCTAATTAATGATGTTTCGGGTTTTAATTATGATAAAGAGTCTCTAATTAAATTAAAAAAATATAAAATTGTAAAAGTTTTACATCATATGCAGGGAACACCTAATTCCATGCAAAATAAACCAAAATATAAAAATGTTTTGTTAGATATATATGATTTTTTTGAGAATAAAATTCAAAAAAATTTTAAAGATAAAAGAATTATTTTAGATCCTGGTATAGGTTTCGGTAAAACTTTGAAACATAATTTGACTTTAATTTCAAAAATTTCTCTATTTCATAGCTTAGGTTTACCAATATTGATAGGAACTTCTAGAAAAAGATTTATTAATCAAATCTCTGGAAAGCATGATAGTAATGATAGAATAGGTGGAACATTAGCTTCGGTACTTTTTTTAATATTACAAGGCGTACAGATCTTTAGAGTTCATGATGTTAATGAGATAAAGCAAGGAATTTTAGTGTTTGAAAAAATGTTATTTAATAAATAATAAATATGAAAAATAAATATTTTGGAACTGACGGCATTAGAGGTACAGTAAACCAAGGAAATATAACAGGTGAGAAATTTTTTAAATTCGGTTTAGCATCAGGCACGTATTTTAAAAATCAGAAAAAATCAAAACAAATTGCAATTATAGCAAAAGATACAAGGCTTTCAGGATATACGTTAGAGCCTGCGCTTGTATCAGGATTAGTTTCAGGTGGAATGCATGTTTTCACGCTTGGACCCTTACCAACCAATGGACTTGCAATGTTAACCAAATCTATGAAAGCTAACATGGGAATAATGATTACTGCATCTCACAATCCATATTTTGATAATGGCTTAAAATTATTTGGTCCAGACGGAATGAAATTGTCTGATAAAATTGAAAAAAAAATTGAAAAGCTAATTGATGCAAAGGTTAAAAAACAATTAACTAATCCAAACTTATTAGGAAGAGTTAAACGACTTGAAAACGGAAATGAAAAGTACATAAAAATACTTAAAAATAATTTTCCGTCTAATTTTAATTTAAAGGGTATGAAAATTGTTTTAGATTGTGCAAATGGAGCTTGTTATAAAGCTGCTCCTAAATTACTAAAAGAACTTGGAGCTAAAGTAATTTCAATTGGAGTTAAGCCAAATGGGTTCAATATTAACTACAAATGTGGGTCAACTTTTCCATCTAAAATCAAAAAAACAGTAAGAGAAACCAAGGCTCACGTTGGTATTTCTTTTGATGGGGATGCCGACAGAATTATTATGTGTGACGAAAATGGAAAAATCATCAACGGTGATCAAATTATTGCTATGCTTGCACGAAGATGGAAAATAAAAAAGATTTTAAAAGGAGGTGTTATTGGAACACTTATGTCAAATTATGGGCTTGAAAAATTTTTGAGGAAAGAAAAAATCAAATTTTTTAGATCAAAAGTTGGTGACAGATATGTTAAAGAGAAAATGAAAAAACTAAATTTTAATCTTGGCGGTGAACAATCTGGCCATATTATTCTTGGAAAATTTGCAACTACTGGAGACGGTTTGCTGGTTGCATTGGAAGTACTGTTCGCTTTACGAAAACACAGAAAAGCTAGTAGATTGTTAAATGTATTTAAACCTTTGCCTCAAGTTTTAGAAAATGTAACTGTTAAAGATAAGGAAATTGTAAAAAGCTCAAAATGTAACAATGCTATAAAAAAAGCAAATATGATAATGGGTCAGAATGGAAGAATTTTAGTCAGGAAATCTGGGACAGAACCAAAAATAAGAATAATGGCAGAGTCAAACAACAAAAGTCTAATTTCAAAATGTATAAAGCTAATCAAAAGATCAATAAGATAAATTGAAACCAAGATCTAAAATATTAATTATAGCTGGTTCCGACTCTTTGGGAGGAGCTGGTATCCAAGCAGATATTAAAACTGTAACAGCGCTTGGTGGATATGCTATGACGGCAGTGACAGCTATTACAGCCCAAAATACAACTGGAGTTCAATCAGTAGTGCCCCTCAAACCAAAAGATATAGAAAAACAAATCTTATTTACATGCAAAGATATCAAACCTGATGCAATTAAAATTGGGATGCTTCACTCATCAGAAGTAATTTTATCAATTATCTCGGCTTTAAATAAGTTAAAAATCAAAAAAATTATTTTGGATCCAGTCATGGTAGCTAAGGGAGGTGCAAAACTTATTAATACATCAGCAATAAAATTATTAAAAGCAAAATTAATCAAAAAAGCTTTTTTAATTACTCCAAATATACCCGAGGCTGAAGTATTAACTAAAGTTAAAATTGAAAAAACTGATGATATGATTAAAGCAGGAAAAATATTGTTAAAATTAGGTGTTAAAAATGTTTTAATTAAAGGCGGGCACAATAACTCTAAATATGTAGAGGATATATTTTTAAGTAAAACTGAAACAAAAATTTTTAGAAACAAAAAAATTCAAACAAAAAATACTCATGGAACTGGATGTACATTATCTAGTGCAATAACAACATTTCTATCATGTGGAAAACCCTTAAAGAATTCTTGTGAGTTAGGAATTAAATATGTAAACCAAGCTATTAAATCTAATTTAATTTATGGAAAAGGACATGGTCCAATAAATCATTTAAATTCAATAAGAATTATAAAAAAGTTTATATAATGAAAAATGTAGTTGTAGTTGGTTCACAGTGGGGCGACGAAGGTAAAGGCAAGATTGTTGACTGGCTATCTAGTGAAGCTGATATAGTTGTTCGATTTCAAGGGGGACATAACGCAGGTCATACATTAGTAATTGAAAAAAAAACTTTCAAACTGAGATTATTGCCATCCGGAATTGTTAGAAAAGGAAAAATTTCTATCTTGGGTAATGGTGTTGTTATAGATCCTTGGGCTTTATTGAATGAAATAGAAGAAATTAAAAAACAAGGAATAGATGTTAATGACAAAAATTTTATGATTTCTGAATCTGCATCATTAATTCTTCCTTTTCATCAAGAAATGGATGAAATTAGAGAGAATGCCGCAGGAAAAGAAAAAATTGGCACAACACGAAGAGGGATCGGGCCTTGTTATGAGGATAAAGTTGGGAGAAGATCTATAAGGGTTATGGATTTAAGATCTGAAAGTAACTTAGATGATAGGCTTGAAAATGTACTGATGCACCATAATGCTATTAGGAAGGGTTTAAAAAAAAAGATTTACAAAAAAGACGATCTGAAAAAAAAATTGCTTAAGATTGCCCCAAAAATTTTGAAGTTTGCTCAACCTGTATGGTTGAAATTAGATGAGTTCAAAAGGGAAAGAAAAAAAATTTTATTTGAAGGAGCCCAGGGCATTCTTTTAGATGTCGATCATGGCACTTATCCATATGTTACTTCTTCTAATACAGTTCCAGCAATGGCTGCGACAGGGTCAGGATCAGGACCTGATAAGATCGGTTATATACTTGGTATTACAAAAGCTTATACCACTAGAGTTGGTAGCGGGCCTTTTCCCACAGAGTTAAAAAATAAAATTGGTGAGGAGCTCGGTAAAAAAGGAAAAGAGTTTGGAACAGTCACAGCAAGAAAACGCAGATGTGGGTGGTTTGATGGAGTTTTAGTTAGACAAACAATTAAGATTTCAGGAATAAACGGTATAGCTCTAACAAAGTTAGATGTATTGGATGAGCTTAAAGAAATTAAAATGTGTGTTGGATACGAGCTTAATGGAGAAAAAATAGATTATTTACCGGCAGCCTCAGAAGACCAATTTAAAATAAAACCAATTTATAAATCCTTTGATGGATGGCAAACCAAGACAAAAGGAATTAGAAATATGAAAGATTTACCTGATAATGCAAAGAAATATATTTATGATTTAGAAGATTTTGTAGGAGCTAGAATTTCTAGCATTTCAACTAGTCCCGAAAGAGAAGACACTATTTTAATTGAAGATCCTTTTAAATTTTAATTAGCAGGAAGTAAATTTTTTGATTTACTTGCGTTAATCATAGATTTTTGTAATTTTTCAAAGGCTTTTGTTTCTATTTGTCTAACTCGTTCTCTACTTATTTTATATTTTTTACTTAGATCTTCAAGAGTGACTGGGTTTTCACTCAATCTTCTTGAAATTAAAATTTCTTTTTCTCTTTCATTTAATATTTTCATAGCATTATTAAGTAAATCTTTTTTGTCGTTGTACTCCTGTTTCTGTGAAATAACTAATTCTTGATCCAATCTATCGTCAACCAGCCAGTCTTGCCATTCATCATTCTCACCAGCTTTAATTGGATCATTTAAAGACTTTTCTTGACCCATCATTCTTCTATTCATATTTATTACTTCATTTGTATCTACATCTAACCTTTTCGATATTTCATTTACCTGATCATCTTTTAAATCTCCTTCCTGCCCAGGAGCTATTTGATTTTTAAGTTTTTTTAAATTAAAAAAAAGTTTTTTTTGAGCAGTTGTAGTCCCCATTTTTACCAAACTCCATGACCTTAATACATATTCTTGAATAGCAGCTTTAATCCACCACATCGCGTATGTTGCTAACCTAAATCCTTTATCAGGGTCAAATTTTTTTACTGCTTGCATAAGCCCAATATTACCTTCAGATATAAGTTCATTTATCGGAAGACCATAACCTCTATAACCCATTGCAATTTTAGCGACTAATCTCAAATGACTTGTAACCAATTTATGAGCAGACTTTAAATTCCCACTCTCTCTCCAATTTTTTGCTAACATATACTCCTCTTCAGCATCTAACATTGGAAATTTTTTGATTTGAGCTAAGTAGACAGACAATCCCCCCGATGAAGGTATTGGAAGATTAGTAATTTGATTTCTCTCACTCATAATTAAAATTTATATATAAATTTTATTTTTTCAACTATTAAGTTTATTAAGTAAATTTAACATTCTTGTAAAATCCTTAGGTAAAGGAACCGAAAAATTCAAATATTTATTTTTTGTAGGATGAGAAAAATCTAAAGATTTAGCGTGTAAAATTTGTCCAGAAATATTTGTTAAGATATCAAAAAAATCTTTGTTTATTTTTCTAAATTTTAGATTCTTTTTGCCGTATTGTTGATCACCTATTATTGAAGATCCTTTGTATTTTAGATGCACTCTTATTTGATGAGTTCTACCTGTTTCAAGTTCACACTCAATCAAACTAATTTTTGGAATGTCCTTACAATTAAATACTTTTAATGTTTTATAATTAGTTATCGCTTTTTTTCCTTTTAAATCACTTACCGTCATTAATTGCCTATTTTTTTTATTTCTTGTAATAAATGTTTCGATTTTACCGTTCAAAGGTCTTATTACCCCCCAGGTAAGACACTGATATTTTCGACCTATTGAGTGGTTATTAAATTGTTTAGCTAAATTTGAATGTGAAAGATTATTTTTAGCAATTACCACTATACCACTGGTATCTTTATCGATTCTGTGGACTATTCCAGGGCGAATTTTACCATTCAAATTAGATAATTTATTTTTATATTTATACATCAAAGCATTAACTAAAGTATTTTCATAGTTTCCTGCTCCAGGGTGTACAACCATTCCTTTTGGTTTATTAATAACTGCAATATCTTTGTCTTCGAATATTATGTCTAATTCAATTTTTTTTGGAAGAAAAACAGGTGTTTTTTTTTCAATAATATTAATCAAAACTTCGTCTTTAAATCTAACTTTTGAAGATGAAGTGTTAACTATTACTTTATTAACTTGAATGTTATCCCCTTGAATAAGTTTTTTTATATATGAGCGTGTAATAATATGAATTTTTTCCGACAAAAAAACATCTAATCTTTTGTTGTTATTTTTTCTTTCTACTAAAAATTTTATTGTTTTATCCATAAATTAATTTAAATTGATAATATGCGCCGGTAGCTTCAACTGGATAGAGCGCCGGATTTCGGCTCCGGAGGTTATGGGTTCGACTCCTATCCGGCGCACCAAAATTAAATTATCCATTGTTTCAACTTTTCTTTGTTATCTAAAATAAATTTTGGATAACTTCGGTCTAACTCAACTTTTTTTAATGAGAAACCCCTATCAAAAATATCTTGATTCTTAATTATTTTTTCTTGTATCTTTCTTACATCTAGTTTGTCGTTATTAAACTCACCATGTGAAAATGATTTAATCTTATTTAAAATTTTGTCAGCAGTTTGTAGATATGAAAAATGCCATCCACCTTCTATAATTTGGAGTTTCCTTTTATCAAGTCTCCAAAACGGATATTTTTTAAATTTTAAATTACGTAATTCCTGCATAGACGTAAGATTTTTTTTCTTTGTAATCTTCGAACCTATCCAATTTTTTTCAGAAAGATTTTGTAAATTAAGTTTGTAAGTAAACATTTTTTGAGAAAATGCCACGAATTTTTTACTTTCATCAATCTCTTTTAGTTTTTCTAAATCAGGAATTTCATCTGAGTCAGATAAAATAATTAGATCTTCCTGCGAAGCTTCTTTAATTCCTTCAATTAAAGAATTTCTTTGATGCTGTTCAATTGGAGACTCACCACCAATATGTTTTTTAAAATTAATATTTTCTTTATAATCGGCCACAATAAATTTTATCTTATTTTTAAATTTTGGAAATTTTTCTTTGGTAAAGTTTATTTTTTTACTATCACCTTGATGAGTTTTTGTAGATTCGCTTATTACAAAATAGTCTACATATTTATCCAATATGTTTAGCCTAAGATCCACAATGTGATCTTCATCAAAATACTGAAAACAATCGTAAATTGCCATTTGTAACTATTTTTTTGTAAAAGTTGCTATTCCAATTTTTTTTCCTTCAATGACTGAAGATGAGCAATGTAGATGAGTTCTGTCAAAAATTAGCATTGACCCAACTTGCCATTCATAGATTAGTTCAATCTCTAATCCTTTGAGATTTTCTATCTTCTCATGATTTAAATATTTTTTATGTATTTCTTTGTCAAATTCTTTATCTCCATACATTTTCAAATGGACGTCTGATCTTTTATTTTGGCCATAACTTAAATTTTTTTTACTTAGTTCTTCTGGGTCTTGAGTAAAACTAGTTGAACCTCCATAATACCTATTTTTGAATATCACTGTACTTCCAATTGAAGATAGTGGAATTAAACTTTGTTTGTAAATAGTATTTTTAATTTCAAAACCACCATCTACATGTAATCCAATAGGAGCATAACTTTCTTGTATTAATCCTAAAATATCGTTTCCATTACTGTCCTTTAAATTATCTAATTTAAATTCTCCAATCTCATTTTTAAGTCTTTCAGAAAAAATTTTTTCTAAATGTTTATCAAAACCTTGTAACCACCTTTTTTTAATTACGTTTTGTTTTTTGTTATGAACTGTTGTTGGAAGATTATTGTATAATTTAAGAAATTGATCTATTTCTGATTTACTAAAAATATTTTTTATTATTTTAGGTGCAGTCTCTAATTTTTTTATTTGTTTTATTATATCTTCCATATTATTCTCCCATATTTATTAATGTGCCTCTTTTTTTTGCTCCGAAATATGAAATATAAAAAACTATTACACCAAAAACAAAATAAACCATAGAAATAGAAATAGATTTAAAAATATTTATATAGTTAACTGTATTATTCATAAGAATACTTCTCATTTCCTCGAAAATATGGACTAAAGGTAACCCTTTAGCGATAAATTGCAGTGAGCTTGGTAATATTTCTATAGGATAATAAATACATCCAAGTGGCGCTAAAAAAAATAAACTTGCCCATGCTATGTTTTCGAATGACGGTCCATATCTTAATAATCCAGATGTCACTAAAAGACCTAAAGTTATGCCAAAAAGGTAAAGTGCAAGTAATAAAAAAATCAAAGGCAAACCAAGATTAAGAACAGAAACTCCAAATAAAGGAATAGCGATTAACACAGCTGGAATTAACCCTATTAAAGTTCTTAAAATTGCAGTCAAAGTTAATGCAGTAATAATTTCTCTTATCTTTATTGGGGCAATAAATAAATTTGTAAAATTTCTACTCCAGATCTCTTCAAGAAACATCATATTAAAACTAATACTTGCTCTAAATAAAAAATCGTACAAAATAGCTGCAGTAAGAATTATACCTACCGTGTTACTATAATATTCAGAACTTAGTGTAAAAAACTTTGAAATAAATCCCCACAAGAAAATTTGAACGGTAGGCCAATATATTAAATCTAGTATTCTAGGAAAGGAATTCATAATTAAATACAAATGTCTTAAACCTAAAGCATATATTTTATTAAAGTTCATCATTGCTCCTTGCTAATTTTAAAAAAGTCTCTTCTAAATTGCTTCTACCATGTTTTCTTATTAATTCTTTACAAGTTCCTTTGTCTATTATCTTACCTTTTCTCATCATTATTATGCTGTCACAAAGTCTTTCTACTTCACTCATGTTATGAGAAGCCAATAAAATTGTAATTTTATTTTTTGATTTATATTCCTGTATATAACTTCTTATGAAATCACCAATATCAGGATCCAAACTTGCGGTTGGTTCATCTAAAAGTAAGATTTCTGGTTCATTAATTAGAGATTTAGCTAATGAAACTCTATTTTTTTGACCTGATGATAGCTCTCCAGTTTTTCTATCAAAAAAATTTTTTATGTCTAAATCACTTGAAATTTCATTAATTCTTTTATGTAAATCATTTAGTCCATAAAGCCTTCCGTAAATCTCTAAGTTTTGTCTCACGGTGAGTTTTTTTGGTAATTCTACATAGGGAGATGCAAAATTAAATCTTTTCAAAATATTGTCTCTCTCAAAAGAATTTATATTTTTATTATCTATTAAAATTTCCCCGCTTGTAGGTAAAACTAGACCTAGTATCATGCCAATCGTAGTAGTTTTTCCACAACCATTAGGACCAAGTAATCCAACAGTTTTATTTTTTTCGATATTAAAGTTTACCTTATTTACAGCTAAATAATTTTTATAATATTTGGTAAGATTTTTTATTTCTAATAACATTATTTTGATGCTCTTATTAAACGATCGTTAATTGCTATGCCAGGGCCGGTATTTGGTATTCTAGATACAAAAATTTTTTCATAGTTCATTTTTTTTATTTTTCTCATAATTTTATATAAATTAGATGCCGCTTCTTTCAAGTCCGCTTTTTTACTTAAATTAAAATAATTTCTCTTATTTTTAAATTTTTTTCCAAAGACAATGTATGCATGATTAGGTTTTTTCGGTTTTTGTCCATAAATAACAGGTATTCCGGGAGAATAGTGTTTTTTTAGCATTCCAGGAGATCTAAGTTTTGCTTTTTTTTTTGAAAAATTAATTTTTAAAACATTTTTTAATTCTTTTTTACTAATTAATCCTGGCCTCAATATTTTTGGTTTACTTGACAAATCAATTACAGTTGACTCAATGCCAATTTTAGAATTTCCTCCATTAATAATAATGTTTAATTTTTTTTTAAAGTTTTCAAATACATCATATGGATTTATCGGACTTAAACTAGATGAAATATTTGCACTTGGCATAGCCAGTGGAAAACTAATTTTTTTTAAAATAGACCTTACTATTTTGTGACTAGGAAATCTAATTGCTACAGTGTCTAAGTTGCTAGTTGCCAGTGAATTAATCTTAGAATTTATATTTTTCTGCAAAACAAAAGTTAAGGGACCTGGACAAAATTTATTGTAAAGTTTAAAAAAATTTTTGTTAAATAAAACATCATTTTGAGCACCCTTCCAATCATAATAGTGTACTATAAGGGGATTTTTTTTTGGCCTTCTTTTCAATTTAAAAATTTTCTTAACAGCAATTTTTGAGTAAGCGTTTCCAGCTAGTCCGTAAACAGTCTCTGTTGGTATTCCTGCAATATTACCTCGTTTTAGCAAATTAATAGTTTTTTTTAAGACATTTTTATTAAAAGAATAAATATTTGAATAGATGTTTTTCATAATGTAATTATTATTTAATTTATGAAAATTGAAAATATTCCAGCTGAAAT
>MDTD01022443.1_pt1 | contig 15107 bp, 17 predicted proteins | sample 811221 | NCBI WGS metagenome assembly MDTD01 (sample SAMN05326646, study PRJNA326480) | marine metagenome | isolation source: seawater | place: Pacific Ocean: South West | collected 2011
CCCACAAATACATGAAAGTCCTTATCAATCTTATGAATATTTTCTGCTCTTTGTTTTGCTTCTTCTTGAGTACTAAAAACACCTCTTACTTTAATTCCCCTAATATGATTCACATTCTTATGTTCTTTAGAATAATCTTCATCTATCTTATCTGAATGCTTATATTTAAAATTAACAAAATCTTCATATAATTTTTCGAAATCTTCACCTCGTGCAGATGCATGTGATTGAAGGAATTTAGCAACTGTGAATGCATCCTTATCCTTCAATACACTTTCTGGTGATACAAAAGATAAACATACCCAATTTTGTCCATTAATTGGAGGGTCGTCTTCTAGTACTGATGCCTTTTTGTCATTTGTGTACAACTCAGAAACGTCCATATTTATAATAAATCTATTTATTTATATTTTTTTAAATATATTTAATATAATAAATGATAAATAAACAAAATTTCTCAAAATATATGTGTCAATTTATTTTAGTATTTTTAATACACTACAACTTATCTTCTGATAAAGATAAATATAATTCTTTTATAATTGCTGGATTATCCGCTACTGTATTTGTTTACTTAGATTTATACTATCCAGTAGTTATAGAAAAAACAGATAAAAAAAAATGTGATATGTATTTATAATTTGAAATTATTATTTAAGTTTAATAAAAAAAATAGTCAATATGGCATACGATCCAAAAAATAGCTTGGGGTGTTTAGCATCCATAGCTAATCATATGCATGAGAGGAATGGAATAATGAATAAGAACGGAAAAGATTATGATGTTTATATACTATATATTAGAACAGTTAAAGACGAAACTAATATTAATATGAATGGTGAAAATTATAAAGTAAATCTCAGAAATATTGAATCCTCTTTATATTTACCTAGAAACAGTATAACACAAGGTGATATTTTAGAATTTATAAAAAAAAAAAGATAGTAATACTCTACATTGTATATATCCAAATCCACCAGTTATGAATAATTGGGAATCATTATATTGTTACGAACATAATCAATGGTATTGGCATAATGTTAATACTGGTGAAACTTCTTGGACAAGACCTACATTAGTATAACTTTATTATAAATTTTTATTATCTGTATACCTTATTAAATACCCTTGATATTCATAATATATATAATTATCATTTATCATTACCGGTTTCAATTTTTTGTTATGTATTTTATCTATATAATACAATTCATCCATATCACTCAATATATATCCATATGTATTTGTAAATATATCATTATGATATAAATCATCTAAATCAAAAAATCTTAATTTATATGGATAATTAAATAATAAATTGATATCATTTTTTATGTTTAATATTTTTTTATCTCGTTTTATATTTATATGAAAATTTTTAGAATCTTCATATTCTATAATTTTTTTATAATCATATATTATTTTAGATAATTCTCTATGACCATTTAATAATGAATCTAATATACACAAGATATCTTGTTCCATTCTATAATTAATAATTATTTTTAAATATTTAAATATTCTAAATACTAAGTATATGTTATAGTAGCACTTGAAGCTATGCGAGTACTTGTATCCAATACAACATGTAATATCACCAATACATATCCATCAAATGGTTGACCATCATCTTCACTTATAGTAACCATTATTTCTTGATCTTTAGTAAAACTATTTGATGCATTTGTAGGATGTTCATTATTATGCGAATTAAGTGAATCAAAATTAAATGGGGTATATGATTCTCCAATCTTCTCTAAATCTTGGCCCGCTTCTGCAAGTGTAATTTTACCATGTACTACTTTATTCGCTACTTCTGTAGGAGACAAACTTTTGTTATTTATATGTATATTCATACTTAAACTACCACTATGTGATGCGTTAGAAAATACACGATATTCGCCATAATCTATATATCCATCATATATGGGTCTATAACAAGTTAAATGTCTTTTTAATTCATTATCAATTTCAGTTTGGAGTGAAAATTCACCAACACCAATCATTTCTGCATAATCATCTCTTAAATGATCGTGAACAAATGTAACAAATCTATGCGTATTTGATGCACTAATACTCAATGAAGCACTCATATATACAGTTTTTCTTTCTAATACAGGTATCCCTGTAATCTGACCAGTAAAACTAGCATTCTTTATTACTGTTTTATTTGAACTTGTAGGAGTTATATTTATATTGCCTGCATTTATGATTGTGTTAAAACTAGCATTGGTATAGCTAGCATTATCACCACTAATGTTAGTTAGACTACCATTAGTAACACTCGCATTGGTATAGCTAGCACTATCACCACTAATGTTAGTTAGACTACCATTAGTAACACTGGCATTCGGACATATAGCATGTGTACCTAATGATACATTGTCAATAGTACCACCATCAATATCAACTGTAGATACAGTACCTAAATCTGCACAAGTTTGACCACTAGCTGTCCAATTACTATTTAATGATATAGAAGACTCATCAGCAGAAATAGAATCTAATGCTATATTTCCAACATTAGTAATATTACCATCACTTAAATCCAAACCACTAAATTTACCAGCCGCTGCACTGTTAGCACCAATAGTTGTACCATCAATAGTACCACCATCAATATCAACTGTATTGAATGTACCAGTGTTAAAACTCGCATTAGTATAGCTAGCATTGTCTCCACTAATGTTAGTTAGACTACCATTAGTAACACTTGCGTTAGTAAAACTGGCATTACTACCATTTACATTTGAACCATTAACTATTAATGAACCATTAATAGTTGTATCTTTAGCAACTGTTAAAGTATCAGTAATTTTTGTAGTAAAAAATGCTGCTGGGAATTCACCTGATGGTTTATTACTAGAATCCACGCCAATAAAAGTACTATTAATACTACCATTAAAGAATGTAGTATTACTTATACTATCATTTTTTATAGATTCACCCGTAATTGAAGCACCATCGATTGAACCTCCTTTAAAATGAGAATTAAATATAGTTAGATTTCGTAGTTCATCACTCGGATTTCTATCAGAAACACCATTAAATATAGGCATTATATATAATATTAATTATTATTTTTTTCAATCAATGTAAACTCGGCTGTAAATCTACCATTTTCATAATATAATTCAGGATAACCTTGTGCAGTTTCTCCAGAAATTGCTTTATCCTCTATATTTAAATTCATATCTATATTTGACACCTTTACATTACTATATCCCAGTGACCCAGGTGGTTCACTAGGTATACCACCGTGTGTGTTTATATCTGGAGTTCCAAAATCACCTGCTTCGATATGTCTAGTAGCAAATAACATATTAACCGCTGACGCATTCCTAAAATTTTGTAAAACTACAGATTCATGATGTGCATTTGTACTAAACATAATTGTTTTAGCATTAATAGGAGTGTCATTCAATAATACACAAGATATCTTATGTTCATTGGTACCTCTAGCACTCCATAACATAAATTCTGTATTTTTATATAAATGAGTTATACTACCATTCATAGCATAATTAAAACTAGCGTTTGAAGCATTACCAGTAAATGCATCATGCTTACCATTCCAATTCCATTTTATATTACTAAAACTATATGTAAAATTATTACCTAATTGTTGTCCGTGAAATATTGGATCACCATTCAGATTAGTAATTTTTCCACTTAGATGAGTCAATGGCCTATTAATATCTGCTAAATAATTTAATTTTTTAGATTTATGTATAATACCTGTATAATAATTACCCACACTATCATTCTCATTTGGAATAATTATTTTATTACTTATAATATCATTACCATGTGTGGTTGATGGTCTATTAGTAGACTCTATATTACTTGAATTACTAGCAACAGTTGTATTAATATTCATACCATCTAATTCTAATATAAATGCACAATTATCATTATCATTAGTAATATTACAATTATATGTTATTACATTGTCTAAATATAATTCACAATTTTTTGTTTGTAATGGTTCATTTAATTTAATATTAAATCTCTCAGCACCACCAAGTATATGTTTGCCTCCATCTTTCTCATATTGGTCGTCTATATCTAATATCAGAACATGTTTTTTTGTAGGAACACTAGGTCTTGCTGGTTCTGCATACATATTTTATATAATAATGAATATAATATTTTATATTAATTAAACTTCTTCATCATTTTTACTTTTTTTTTGTTTTACTAGTAGATTCTGGTTCAGCTTCAGATACTTCTTCAGGTTCTGGTTCAGGTTCTGGTTCAGGTTCTGGTTCAGGTTCAGGTTCAGGTTTAGGTTTAGGTTTAGGTTTAGGTTTAGGTTCTGGTGTATATTCAATTGGTAAGTTATCTTTTAGATTCTTATCGAAATCGAATTTTTTCTTTTTATCGGCACTTTTACCACCTGCATATTCTTGTTCTATTTGTTTTCTCTTAATAGATTCTACTGATTTACAAAATATTTTATAACCGAATGAATGGTCTGGCATATCTTCATATTTTCCTGACAATTGAAAATATTGCCAACCTTCTGTTTTTAGATTTTCTGATACTAATGAATACATGAAGTAATTTTTGTCTAAAGAAAACAATTGAAGAAATCCATTACTAACAGTAACAGTTAATGATAATATCCAAGAACCCCAATATGATATTTGTTCAAAATTTTTAGGTAATTTAGTTGGATCCATTTGACCAATAGATAACAAAGCTGGTAATAATATACTACCCATAGTTATATTAAATCTAAAAAAATCATACCATTTTTTAACCGATACTATTTTACTATCGTATAAATTAACTTCATTTAGGAATCTTCCTCTTATAATATTCTTTTTAGTGTCATCAATATTCAGAGTGTTGATAATAGGCTCAATTAATTCAGAATATTTTGTTGTCATATATTAATATAAATTAAAAAAAAGATATCTTTATCAACGATATTTGTCAATATTTATTTGTGGCATATCTTTATTAAATTCATCTTTGTGTTTTAAAGCTAACGGATAAAATATATCACCTAATAATTCAATCCATCTTAATGGATATGGATAATCTTTGGTATATTCTTGTTGTGGACTTTTACTAGGATATTTTTTTAAATCATCATAAATAGAATCCATTTTATTCATCATTTGTTTATACCATTCATTTGTGAATTGTGTATTTGGTTTCATAATAAATTTACTTACACCAATTATATCTTTATAATTTTTATTTAATTTATCACTTAAATTTTTATCTCTACTATTCCAAGGTATCCAAGGTGGTCCTTCAATATATCCATAACCCCATTTATCTGAATTCATTAATTTATTATAATAATCTATCCAATTCTCTTCAATAATTTTAATATCAGAATAACCTCCACCATAAAAATTCATAAAATAACAACGCAAATAATCTGATTTATGAGTTTCAGATAAATATTGATAACCCCTATGTAGTGGATGGTTTTTTAATATATATTTTTTTAAATTATCAGGTGTTATTAATATAACATTGAATCCTGTATTTTTAAGAGTTTCCAAATTTCTTTTTCTATTATCAGTTAATTCATTGGTACCAGTCCAAAAACAGTATAAATTAGGAACATGATTATCCATAGGTTCTATTAAATAATTTGGAGTAATAGTATCATATAATATATATATAATTAATAATATTAATAATAATTTTTTAATATTATTCATATATTAATACAAATTAAAAAAAAGATATAAATAGTTTAATAAAACAAAGTGTACTATAAAAGCACACAATGGGGTTATGAGTTACTCCTAACTGGTGGTATTTATGGCAACCACTAGGCCATCACTTCGAATTACGTCTCAACGCTCCCTGCCTAATCAGCATAGAAGCAAAAGGCTTTTTTCTCTATACAGAGAAATACATCATCGAGTTGCTTCTCTTGAGAAGCAGTAAGATTGCCATCATCTCGCATCTTCGTCAAAACTTCGGCAGATTTCAAGTTACCATACATCTGTCTCCTCAGCATTCTACGCACATATGCTGCGCGCTTCTTTTCAGCCTTGTTGTTCACTTGATTGGGCACTCCAAGCTGCATGATAGAACAGTAACAGTTCCTAACAGATTGGAGTACCTCCAAAATTTTCTTCCTCAAGGCCTCTGTTTCTAGCGCGGAGATATACTCTCCGACTACCAGCCACTCCATTTCCATATCAGGAGAGATATTGAAGTATATGGCCCAAACCCCCTTGGGGCTACAATTGAACATCTCAATCGCACACCCTTGAGAGAGTAGTAAATTCATCACATACCGGACCCTCTTTCCGTACATCAGACCACTAGTGTTAGCATAACCAACAGAACCAATTGCTTCTGTAGGAATGCTAACAACCTGACCCGTGACCTCAAAATTCACAGGCCACATTTTAGTGGGCATCACTTTCCTCGCTTTCCTCGCCTGTGGTTTTTCTGCTTCTTTATCGTGTGTCCCACCGTTTGTCGTTAATATAGAAAAAAATATAAAAAATTCAAATTATTTATTTAACTTCAAAAAAAAGATATCTTATAATAAATATTCGATAAATAATACAGGCAAATAATATATAAATGCATTCATATTCATAACTAATGAACCAATAGCAACAGATATAATAATAAAATTATTACATAATGTATTATTGTATTTATGTCTAATTAGAAACCAAAATAACAAAAATATACCAACGTATTTACCTAATAAACAAATTTTACTTTGGTATTTACCAGTTTTAATAGGATGTTTTAATAAATTATGATTAAACTTATCTTCAAATGGATGATGGATAGAATATTTGGTTTTAAAGATATTAAACATATAAAAAATATATAATCCCAGAATAACAGAAGATATCTTCATCTATATTTTAATCATTATATTTTTTGAATGTTAAAAAGCTAACTACGCCATATCCTATTGCTCCAATAATAGTACCAATAACAGTAATCCATCCATGTTTTTCATTCATAGATACACATATTTGACTAGGTATTCTAAATAGTAGCATAATAGTAATACTGATAGATAACCAAGGTGAATATGGTTTTTCATCATATAAATCGGATATTTGTTTATATGTTCCAAAAATAGCGAAAAGTATAGAGAAGATATGTAGAAAACCAGTTACATTCATAATTGTATTATTGCATTTTGTCATCTATATTTTAATGAATATATTTTTTATGATTATATATCAGGAACCTGTATCATCATCTTTACTATTTTCAGAAACAATAACTTCAGTTAAAATATCTTGATATACATCATCACCATCGGGTTTATCATCACCATCGGGTTTATCATCACCACCTGGTTTATCATCACCATCGGGTTTATCATCACCATTGGGTTTATTATCACCATCAGGTTTATCATCACCACCTGGTTTATCATCACTATCGGGTTTAGTCAATGAACATTTTCTTATATAACTATTTACATCATCAATATTACAGTCATACACATCGGTAGAATTTATTCCTATTATCTCACTTGGTAATGTCATTTCTTGATTAATACAAAATTCTATATTTATTTTATTATTTTTTTTGAAGCTATTAATATATTTAGATGGTATTTTTGGAGCACCTAATACAGCATCATGATATTCCGAAACAATCGTATGTAAAAAATGAGGCATTTTTTCTCTATTTTCACAAGGTAATGATAATTGATATTTAATTTTTTGAGATATATTAAGAAATTTATCAGAATACAATATATGATTTGTAGTCCAGTTAGAAATATTCCATTTTTTGAGAATACCAGTTATAGTACCTGAACATAAATTACATCCACCCGTAATTACAACTAAGACTTTGCTATCTATAATCTCATCATAATTATTAGCAATCAATGTGAATAAACCAACTGATAATGTAGATAATATTAAAGGTGCATAAATATAATTTCCTAAATTATTATATTTCTCACTTGTATATATGTGTATTTCTTTGTACCAATCGGATAATTCTGATATATGTTTTAATATACACTCATGCTGAAGATGCCATAATGTTGATATATTTTTTTCTTTTTTTTTATATTTATGAATAACTTTATTAAATTCAGGTGGATCTATATAATCATTATGAAATAGATTAACTATATCATTAATAAATTTTTCTGATTTATTCATATTATAATATATATATATAATAAATTATATTATAAATTAATATATATATAATGGATTATAAATATAAGTTTGGTTTAACAATAGTTGCATGTATCATATATAATCGTTTTAGTATTTATGCATGGAGAAAAATTGTATTAAATAATTCAAATGAACAACAATCATATCAGCCACCATATCAGCCACCATATCAGGAACCATATCAGGAACAAATAGGTGGTACTAATTATAGAAATGTGAAGAAGAAATGTACCTCTGGTGGTGGATTTATTGATAAATTAAAAAATAGATTTGCTCCAAAAAGCCCAGTTAAATTATTTTTATACTGGTTATTAATATTATTATTGATGTGTTTAATAGCTGTTATATTTATAATTGGAGTTAATAGTTATGCTGAAATAACTCAGAATAATTCGAGTAATGTGAGTAAAAAAGATGTTATAAAGAATTATATAACGGATAAATTATTGGATTATTTAATAGATAATTGGAAACAAATATTTTACCCATTTTTAGTTTATTGTATTATTAGACTTGTATTTGATTTTCTATATTATGATGGTGAATTTATACCAATATTGGGTGATATTGTGATGGGTATTGAGCACATACCAATATTATGGACTGCAGGATTCGCAATATATGTATTTACGATATACTACGCACTAATATCAATAGCTGATGTTAAAATGTGTGATGGTGTTAAGAAAAGATGTATTCCTTCTTTTGAAGAAGCGTGTGATACAGATCCTGACCCACCATCCTGGTGTTGGTTTAAGATATAAAGAAATAATTATAAAAAAAATATATAAAATAGAATGCCTATTAAAAATAAAAAATTAAAAAAAACTCATAGTGATAAAAGAGTAACAATAGACGCTATACATAGTAAAATCATTAATAATTTTAGTAATATAGAAGAAGAGGATGAGTATTATTTAGAAAATGGAGAATTACTAAATAATTATTATGAATCAAAGAATAATATAACAGATAATACAGATGATAATAGTATATTAAATTTTTTTGATAATAAAAAAAAAGATGATAGATCTACAAAAAATGATACTGATATTGTATCCGAATATATATCAAATATAAATGATGAATTCATATTTGATAAATTTAATAGTGAAGAATCATTAATGTTTAAATGTAAGTATTGTAATGTAGATATGAATTTTAAATTAATAGAAAGTGAATTATTTTGTAATAAATGCGGATATACCGTAGATATATTGGTTAATTCAGACAAGATATCTTATAAAGATGTTCCTAGAGAATTAAGTTATTTCGCATATAAAAGAATAAATCATTTCAATGAATGGTTAGCTCAATTTCAAGGGAAAGAAACAACAATAGTTCCTATTAAAGTATTTGAAGATGTTAAAAATGAATTAAAAAAAAATATAAATTTAAAACCAGAAAATATTAAATATTCATTAATTAGAGATATTTTAAAAAGTACTAATAATAATAAATATTATGAAAATATACCATTAATAATTAATATAGTAACTGGAAAAAATGCACCAGTATTATCACCTGGTCTCGAAGAAAAATTAAGAAATATGTTTAAAGAAATTCAAATACCATTTATGAAGCATTGTCCAGAAAATAGAAAAAATTTTTTATCATATTCATATGTTCTTCATAAATTTTGTGAATTACTAGAATTAGATGATCTTCTTGAATTTTTCCCATTATTAAAGAGTAGAGAAAAGTTAAAACAACAAGATAAGATATGGGTTAATATATGCAAGGAACTACAATGGCAATATATTCCGAGTATATAAAAAAAAGCATCGTATGCTAATTTCTTTTTATAGTGGTACAGTCCACTGATTTCTCGTCATTTTTAATCTCCTGACGCAGGAGCCTTAGTGTGGCCTAAGCCACGGGCTGTTCAAATACTCATAACTCTCATGAGATATTGCTTTTGCATCTGATTCTGCGCATCATTCTCCGCTGATTTCCACGAAGCCATGTACATCCTTTTGAAGTCTACGAATTCCTGACCTCCTGGTAAATCTAAATGTCTACCGTTGGCTGTAATCGGATCGAACTTCTTGAATCCCTCCTCGAGGAATCTAGCCACCTCATCTGACAATGGCTCATTCGTGTCTCTAAATAACCAAACCACTGATGTAGATTGCTCCGGTTCAGTAGCCGGTTTCTCCTTAGCAGCTTTCTCAGCCACTTCCTCAAAAGATTGGTGTTCAAAAATCAAATTCGCAGCTTTTTTTATGTCGCCATTACACAGAATCAATGCGTTCTTTGCTGTCTCCTCGTTTATCCCAATATTCATAAGGGATTTCACTGGACTAATCTCTGCCTCAGCATCGGCCTCTGGCTGCATTGGCTCCCGTTTTGGCTCCTTCTTATTCTTAATGAGAACCAGTGGGCCGTCGTTTTTGCAGTAATCGCACTCCTGTAGAGTTTTTTTGTCATCCAGATTTTTCTCAGCAAAGAGAATCCGTAGGTCGTACATGTCATACGGCCACTTCTTCTTCTGATAGATCTTGTTCTTGATATCCCCTACTGTATCGTTGGGGTGAACTTTTAGTTCTATAAAACCATCAACCAAAGATTTTACGAACAGAGTCTCTTGCTCCGGCTCTTGCTCTTGCTCCGGCTCTTGCTCTTGCTCCGGCTGCATTGGCTCCGGCTCTGGCTCTGGCTGCTGGACCCACATATATTCGGGTCCAGGCATCCTGCGTTGACACACCACTAATTCGCTCTCGTCGCTTGCTCTCGCTCTTGTCGCTTGCTCTCGCTCTTCTCTAAGTGTGTCAAAGTAATAGAAAAAAAATATAAAAATTTCAAATTATTTTTATAAAATTCAAAAACAAGACACCTTATCTTTTATAAAAAAGTATATATGGTTTTTGCTCAAGATGATTTTTATTAATATGAACACTTGAATCATTATATGTTCTCCATTTGTGATCTATTAAATTTTTACATACAGCATAATAGTGACCACCATTCAATCCTCCAGTATGAATACACATACCAATTAAATTATATTTTGAACTTTTATTATTATAATTCATTGTATATTTAGAAATATCTAATGTTTCTGGATACTCTATAAATTTATTTAAATTATTATATTTTTTTAGTTGAATGATAAATATATCAGATGTTTTAGAAAATTTAATATCTATATTTGCATTTACTTTCTTTTTACAAGAATCACAAGTCCACATATTATCATCATTTAAATTATAATTTTTGTATGAATCAATAGCATCATATATTGTATTTGTTTTGTCATTTATTTCTAATTGGAGTAATAAGAATGGGTCAATTGTATGTGATATATAATCACATTCAATACATTTAGTATATGTTATCATTTGTGAATAAAAATTTTCTATAATAAATGAATAATCATCACTATATGATTTATTCCATTTTTGAGAACATTCAATTATTATTTTGTCTTTAATATTTTTATTTAATTGAACTTTACATTTTTTTTTAATAGATTTATGTAGAAAATCAAAGAAAGTATGAAGGAATTCTTCACTATCATTTTGATTAAAACTAAAGAAACTAATATCATTTTTTTTTAATTCATTAATAAATTCAATGACAAAATTTTTTGTAGATACAATAGTATTTGTATTTTTCCATAAAGAATCGTTTAAAGCAAGCCATTGGTCGAATAATTTAGTTTCTTTATCATTTAAATCATTTATTAATTTTTTATTTTTAGGATGGAAAACTAATAAATGAGAAAGACATTGTATAATTGAATTCATATAACATGTATTACCTAGATTAACTAAACCTTTATTACCAGAATACATTATAAATAATATATAATTAAAGATATAGTTTTAAATAAATAAATGAACTTAATTGGAGTATGCTAGACCACCCATACCACTCATAATTCTGAGAACATTATAATTGACAGCATATACAACAACATCTAATGTTTGTTGACCAAAAGATACTAAATTATTTAGATGTAATCTGGCACTATCAATTCTAGAGAAATTACAAGTACCAGAAGGCTGGTGTTCTTCTGGCTTGAGAGCGAATGAATAAACACCAATTTGATCAGACCTGAAATCTTGACCTAATGGTCTGTATGTTCCAGAACCAGATGTATCTTTAACTATAATAGATCCTTTCACAGCAGTTGAAGAACCACTTTGAGCATGTCCTATGTGTAATCCTTCAGCACCATCATATAAATTACCTGGACCTGTGTGATGTTCCCATATTTGATTACGAGTAAAGTAGTTAATATGTCTATTTGAAGAGAAACGGTCATGACCATTTAATTTAAGTGATACCGTTGTATTATGTTGTGAGAAAATAGATGGTAAATAACCACAGTGTTGTAAAGAATTTTTAGTGTCGAAGTCAGACGTGAATATCAACTCTTTAATTGGATGATTAAAATTCAAATCAAGTATAGCACTACCCTTGGCATCTTTAAAGTTATCTATTTTAACTGAACCAAACTCAGTTGTGGTAACAGATTGATCGAATCTTTGTAGTTGTTCAATAAGATACTCATGTGAACCCTGAGCGAATCTTCTGCGTTCAGATGTATCTAAATATATGTAGTCAGCCCACATACTTAATGTTGTACCCATTGTATCAAAATTAGGACATCCAGTGTTTGCTGTCTTAAACTTAAGCTTAAGTTTGACTTCATGATATTGAAGAGCAATTAATGGTAAAGCTAATCCAGCATTTTTACAAAACCAGAATGGTATAGGAACAGAAAAATAATGAGGGATGGATGTACCTGAGCTACTACGACCTTGAAACTTGTCTCCATTAAATCCAGAATGATTGCACATTCCTCCAGCACATGTCATTTGTTGGAATTTAGTAACGGTTTCAAATCCACCAAACATAGGAGGTGCTCCAGTAACACCTTCAAGAAAGTCATTCAAATGCGTTTTCGCAAATTCGTCAACAGCATCTGACACTTGATTTTGTGCTGCTTTTAAACCAGTAACACCACTTTTCAGAGAATTTACTACAGTAGCATCATGCTTAGTATGTATTGATTCATCTGGATTATGAGTACTAAATCCAGATAGATTTTCACTAATAACTCCAACATTTTTAGATTCATTCGGTTGAGTTAATCTAGCCCACACTTCCATCCAATGACCGTAAATCTTATCAATAACTTGACCACCAATCTCTAGTTCTACAAAATCAATCATAGCATGTCCTAAATTATGAGGCAAAATCGTAGTTGAATCACTAGTAGGATTATTAACAACCTCCATATATATTTTATTCACTAAATCACCATTACGTGCTATTGTTAAATCAATTGTTTTACCTGGACCTGCTTGTCCATCAAAAGTTTGCTTAATTAATTCCGTCGAGAAGTTAGTGTGTCTGCGGTAGACAACTTTAAAAAAAGTAATCTGAGGATTACCCGTTAAATAAACATCCTGAGCACCATAAGCTACTAACTGCATTAATCCACCACCCATGTTATTATAATATAACACAGAAAAAAAATAAATATTTAACTTAAATATTATAAAAAGAAATTAGTTAGAGTATGCGAGACCACCCATACCACTCATGATTCTGAGAACATTGTAGTTAACAGCGTAGACAGTAATAGGCACAGTGTCCTTACCCTGTATACCACTAAATGTTAGACGAGTGCTGTCAATTCTAGAAAAGTTGCAGGTTCCAGATGGCTGGTGCTCTTCCGGCTTAAGTGCGAAAGAGTAAACACCAATCTGGTCGTATTTAGCATCCTTAGAACCTAAGGATGTATCAGAACCACTAACCTCATCATGTAAGTGACCCTCAGCACCAAGGTATAAATTACCAGGACCAGTGTGGTGCTCGTAAATCTGAGTACGACTGAAGTAGTCAAATCTTCTCTGAGCATTAAACCTGTCGTGGCCATTTAACTTGAGAGTTACCTGAGTTGATGCATTTGCCCAACCAGGTAAAAATCCCATACCTTGCTTAGATGCATTGGATGTAGTAAAACCAGCCGAGAATACTAGTTCCTTAACAGGATGATTGAAGTTCAAGTCCATTGTTTCAGCAGTAGAACCAACCTTGAGATTCTGTTCAACTCTCTGGAGCTGTTCAATAAGGTATTCGTGAGAACCCTGGGCAAAACGTCTGCGCTCAGAAGTATCAAGGTATATGTATTCAGCCCAAACCTGAGGGTCCATATTTTTAATCATCATACTAGAGAACTGAATCTTAAGCTTGACCTCGTGGTACTGAAGAGCAATAAGAGGAAGAGAATTTCCTGCATTGCGACAGAACCAGAATGGTAGAGGAACAGATAGAGGGGGAATTGGTTGTGTGGCCATAGTAGATGATACGTTTAACCAATCACCAGTGCACACACCTGCACCACCAGCCATTTGCTGATATCTGGTAATAGGAAAGTATGAAGAACCAGAACCTGACACACCTGAACTACCAACATTTGTTCCCGAAGGGAATGTAAACTCATTTGGACCACCAGCAATTAAAGCACGAGTAGGCTGACCGGAACCATTTAGGGGTGCGACAACACCAGTTTCATTGGGCACAGTGAGACGAGCCCAAACCTCCATCCAGTGACCCCAGATACGGTCAATTGTCTGACCACCAATCTCTAACTCAATTTCATTAAACATAGCGTGACCAATATTAGCAGCAACAGTACCAGCAGTCGCTGATGCGACTGGCTTCGTCTCAACATAGAGCTTGTGTACTAAATCACCATTTCTAGAAATAGTAACCGAAATCTGCTTACCTTTATCAGCAGTTCCCGAGAAGGTCTGTTCAATAACCTCTCTCGAGAAGTTGGTGTGTCTGCGGTAGACAACCTTGAAGAAAGTAATCTGTGGATTACCCGTTAAGTAAACGTCTTGTGCGCCATATGCGACGAGCTGCATTAATCCTCCTCCCATTTTATACTATAACATAGAAAAAAATTTTAGAGAAATTAACACAAAA
>MDTD01032178.1_pt1 | contig 15106 bp, 10 predicted proteins | sample 811221 | NCBI WGS metagenome assembly MDTD01 (sample SAMN05326646, study PRJNA326480) | marine metagenome | isolation source: seawater | place: Pacific Ocean: South West | collected 2011
ATTGGCGCGAGTTATCTCGTGCCGGCAAGGCTAAATTTGCCCGTCATTGCCTGGCCATGGCCAATACCAAAGGGGGCTTCATCGTAGTAGGTGTTGGTGAAGACCGTTATGGCAAAGCCGCCCTCTTCACAGGTGTCACCGAAAGTCAGGCCAAATCCTTCGATCCATCTGATGTCGGCAGCTTCATCAATCGCTGTGCTGATCCTCCCATAGATTTTGACATTGAGCGTCCAGTCATCGACAACAAACAATACGTCATCTTCGTTGTGCGTCGCTTTGCCAATTTGCCCCATGTTTGTGTCTATACTCACGGCAACGAGCTGGTGCAGGGAGCCTTTTATATCCGTACTGCAGAAGCCTCCAGCAGGGTGGCCTATCGTTCCAGCGAGATCCACACCATCATTCAGCGCACCCTGCGAAACCAACGTGAAACCCTCGCCCGTATGCTCAGAGGTATTCTCTACGAAAACAAGCAGTCCAGCGATGAAAACGCTGTTAATCTATTCCGCGATCAGATCAGGACCTCACGCGAGTTCCTTGACCGTCATCTGCAGAACATGTCAGAGCAGGAAGGTGTCCCCATCGCCACCGTCATGTTTCCCGACTCCTTTGAAGAAGAGCGGATCAGCATGAGTGATATCCGCATCGGTGTCCACGAATCCAATTTTACCTTCCGCGATGTCCCTTTTGCCACCGTCGGCACCAGCGAAGAAACCTACAGTACCAATTACTCCCTGCGCAGCTTCGTTCCCTCACAGAAAACCTACTGGCAGGTCTTTCTCTCTGGATTGATGCACCACAGCCATAAACTACCTGTTACCGAAGAAGGGCTAAACTATCAGGAACTCTGCTGGCATGTCGCGGAGGCGGTCTTTTTTGCTGGCCAGTTCTATTCCACCCTGAGTCTGCAGGACGATGCTGTTACTTTGGAATTCCACCTGGACCATGTCGAAGATCTGCCCCTCGCTTTGCCCACCAATCTTGGAGGACGGTTGCTTTACCGGTCGCGTATCGAAAACATTCATGTGCAATTAATCCGCACCGCTCCCAATCTTATCAGTTCAGCTTCCGAACATGCTGCCAGAGTTATCCGCGATATCTGCGAACGTTTCAATTTCCCCTCAGGAAAGCATGGGAATCTGGAATATCGCATCAAACATTACCTGCAACGCGGCGGCAGCCAGAACGGCGAAGGTAATCAACCCACCTTGCTATGATCTGAACGGCCTGATATAGCCCTATCAGACTACCCATCACAGGACGCGAATGATGAATCGGGATATGATGTTGAGCCAGGAAGAAGGAGCTGCACCTCCATTCGCCTTGCAGTCCATCGGACGCTATGTCCATATGCAGAAGCTCAATCCCACAGGACGTTTCATACCACCCGAGCATGAGCTGATCGAACTGGTCACCGAAGGCACCTGCTGGGTCGAGCACGATGGTGACTGGATTGATGCCCCTCCCGGCACCATTATCTGGCATGTCGAAGGTGACAAAACGATTGGTCGCACCCTGCCGGAAGATCCCTATCACTGCATGACCATTTTCTTTCGCTCACCCGGCCTCAGGGGAAGAAGAGTGCCGCGTATCTCCATGTGGCCTGCCCTTGATGAAGTACGTACGTTTAATCGGGATATGTTGCGTGCCTTCGCTTACGGACTGATGGATCGTGAAACCCTGAAAATCTGTGCCTTTGGCCGTCTGCTCTACCAGGCCAGACTTTACCACTCCCAACGGGTATCCAGCCGTGTCCCTCCTAATCTTGTCGCCGTGCTGGAAATCATCGAAGAACGTTACAGTGAAACTCTGGAGGTGACCGACCTGGCTTCAATAGCAGGTTGGTCGGTTCCCCACCTGCACGCCATGTGCAAACAATATTTCGAAATGTCTCCTCACCAGCTCCTCATGCGCCGACGCATGCAGGCAGCACGGGAATATATGGCGGCAACCGACCAACCGGTCAAACAGGTTTCATCTGCATGCGGCTATACCAACGAGGCGGCATTCTGTCGACAGTTCAAACGCGAAGTCGGCTCCACACCCAGCGAATATCGCTTGTTGCACACCCTCCCCGTCACGTCCAAAGGCAAACCCCGCCACCTTCCCGACTTCACTCCCAGAACAGAGCCTGCCGAATAACAGTCCCAGCAGAATACCATATGCGAATCCAGGAGTTGCACGCCAGGGATCTGACATCTTTTCCGGTTAGCCTGTGAATGAATTATCCAGGATAGCTATGCTTTGAGCTCAACGGCGGAATATTATGCCGAACGCAAAAGGCAAAAAGTTGCAGGTGGAACGTATCATGAGGCGCGATATTGAATTTCTGAAGGGTAATCATGACCTGAGCCTTTCTGATTGGGGACCATACACCAAAGATTACGCAGGGATTTCACACTGTGCCGATCGTCAGAACGGCCTCCGGTTTGATATCAGTCTGTTTCCGGGAATTTACAGGGTGACGACACCGGTTCCCTGTGTACGCTATGCCTGTGGTCATCATCCGTGGGAAGCATCTCCAGAGCTCGATTATTTCAGTTACCGTCATGAGCTGAGCTGGAAAGACAAAGTTTATTGCGATGTGCAGTTTCACCGGATTGATGAAGCTATGGTGGTGGCGCGATCGGTTTTTCAGAATGCGGCTGACCTGCCGGTTAATCTGGTGCAGCACCTGATTGCATACCTGCGTTTTCCACCTTTGCACGCGGGCTGGAGCAAGGATGTGCTGAATTGTCAGCCAGTTCTGCCGGCAGGTGCATACTGGGTTGACGCACTGATGTGCAGCGAGGTGCGCATTGCAGGTGCAGGGCATCGGCACTCGTTGGTGCATGATGGGCATTTGCTGGGAGAGTGCCGACTTGATGGTGCTGTTGGCGGCAGCGCCATCCTTTTTGAGGCGGGAAATCAGGCAATGCTGCACCTGGATTTGAGCGCAATGCAGCATCCTGCACTTTTGGTGCGGGGGGCAGGTGCAGGTAAAGTGCGCATCAATGGAAAAGAGCTGCAGGTTGGCGATGGTTTTGAGGTGCACCGGCTGGATGCAGCCTCAAACCTGCACATCGAAGGCATGGAAGGCCGGGTTTTCCTGGATGGAGTGGTGATTGCAGAGCAGGAGCAGCTTAGTGCGGTTGCTTTTAAGGATGTGGAATGGGGTGACCAACCGCAGATCGATCAGTTGCCGGATCAGCATGCCATCGTGCTCAGCTATCCTAATCTTGATCATGTTTACGGCATTGCGTATGATGCCGCACTGGACACAAAAATCCGTACCGTCCAGTGCCGTGATCTGGATTCGTACTTTCCGTTTATCGCCAGCAATCATGTCAGCAGTCATCTGACGGATCGTGCGGAGGGTGGACGCTTTTATGTCAATATCTTCCAGCGTCCGTTATTCCTGAAGCCGGGAGCTCAGTCGACTTTCGAAACCCGGATCTATTGTGGCAGTCGTGACGATGTTATGGCCAGAATTCAGGGAAGTCGGGGCAGCTCTTCTCCTGATTTACCCGTGTATACATCCTGCCTGGGGACGATTAAATCATCAGGAGAAGCCTACCGTTTCAGCCAGGAGCGGATGGCGGCGACCACGCTGACTAATGTCGTTTTTCCGGTCCGTACCCGTGGCCAGTGGATTCGACATTATACCCCTGGACGGTGGTGGGATTGTCTTTATACCTGGGATTCCGGATTCATCGGAATCGGGATGACGGCACTTGATATCCAACGGGCGATCGAAGTGCTGAATACGTATGTCACTGAGCCGGATGAACCGGGTGCTGCCTTCATTCACCATGGTTCGCCGGTGCCGGTCCAATTTTTCCTGTTCAGCGAAATCTGGAACCGGACACAGGATTGCGACCTGCTGCACTATTTTTTCCCCAGGCTGCGGCAATATCATCGCTTTCTGGCCGGGAGATATGGCAGCAGCAATACGCGCATGCCTTCAGGCTTCCTGCGCACCTGGGACTATTTTTATAATTCTGGCGGTTGGGATGATTACCCGCCGCAGGAGCATGTGCACACAGAAAAACTGGCTACGCATGTCGTCCCGATCATCAATACTGCTCTCGCGATCCGAACGGCTCGCATCATGAAGCAAATGGCGATAGCTCTGGGTGAAGATGTCAAGGAGTTTGACGACGATATAGCGCTATTCTCCCGCAGTCTGCAAGAGCATGCCTGGGATGAGGATGCCGGTTATTTTGGCTATGTGGTTCATGATGACAACGGCATGCCGACCGATATCCTGCGCCATGAGAGTGGCCAGAATTTCAATCGGGGTCTGGATGGATTGTCACCCCTGCATAGCGGCATGTGCACTCAGGACCAAACCACGACCATGGTCGAAAACCTGATGGATGAAAATCACCATTGGACGAGTTGCGGTCTTTCCACAGTTGATCGTTCAGCAGCTTATTATCGGCAGGATGGTTACTGGAACGGGGCTGTCTGGATGCCGCACCAATGGTTTTTCTGGAAGTCCCTCATCGGCCTGGGCTACATGGATGAAGCTTATGCCATTGCAGAACGGGCTCTGGACGTCTGGAAACGGGAGGTTGATGCCTCCTATAACTGTTTTGAGCACTTTATTGTGGAAACAGGCCGAGGTGCAGGCTGGCATCAGTTCGGGGGGCTTTCTGCGCCGGTGCTTAACTGGTTTACCGCCTATCATCAACCCGGACAGATTACCTTTGGCTGGGATGTGTGGCCGAATGCCATCCGGGTTGCAGATGACCAAACCAGCCTGCAAGCAGAGCTGACGATGTCCCCGACCAGCGACCGGCCAACAGGTATCATTGTCAGCCTTGCAGCGGGGAAGACCTACCACGCAACCTGGCAGGACATGCCGCTCACTTACAATGAACGTCTGCCAGGCACCCTGGAACTCTGCCTGCCGGCAGAAGCAGGGACGGGCATCCTGGCAATCCGGTCGTAAAACTGGTCAGAAGGTGTTTTCGATCACGACTTCACTCGGGTCGAGTTGTCCGCCCTTTGGCCAGGGGTCTTTAGTGCCTTTGCCGACGACGACAAACATACTGATCACATGGTCGTCAGGCAGATTGATCAGCTTACCGACGGCATCAAAATCAAAGCCATCCATGGGGCAGGAATCGTAGCCCATGGACTTCGCAGCCAGCATGATGGTTTGCGCAATGAGGCCGCATGAGCGCATGGCTTCGTCACGCTGCACCTGCTCGCGGCCCTGGTAGTATTGACCGATGGCAGGAACCAGTATCTCCTGAACCTGTTCAGGGGCATTACGCCAGTAACGGGCAGGATCATGAGCCCAGGCATTGAGGTCGGCGCAGAGGATGATCAGCAGGGAGGCATCGGTCACCTGCGCCTGGTCCCAGGCAACTTCGCGGATCTGTTGTCGCAACTCGGGATCACGTACCACAACAAGCCGCCAATTCTGGATATTGAAAGCTGTCGGAGCCTGAAGGGCCAGCTCAAACAGCTGTTGCTCTTCGGCTGCAGTCATGGCGTGATCGGGATCATAGTGCTTGACGGAACGACGCGTCCGTATGGCTTCAAAGGTGTCCATGCGGGAAATGCCTTTTATCTGTAGGTAGGGGAATGATGAGGAAACATACCAATGGCCATACTTAACCCCATATGCAATGCCAGCTGGCAATTAACCTGAGCAATTCCCCCATACCATACATCAGCTATTCACACTACTTATTGAGCCATTGATCTTGTCTGTCTGTGCACGGATATGGCATCCCTCCACGTCCGTGCACTGTTTGAACGTCTATTCAGGTTGTCGCCCCAACCGCAAATCGTGGGGTATTAGAGCTTGATCGCGATTTCCTTTTTAGCCGCTTCAGACTGATAGATAGCTTCCAGGATCGCGATCACCTTCAGCGTCTCGGTCCATGGCACGGGTGACGGTTTTTCCTGTTTGATCGCGGTGAAGAACTCAATGATCTCCTGGGCATGCGCTTCCTTCAACCCACCCTTTTCATGGAGCTGAGAGTCAAAGAGCACCCCATTTGCAGCCGACGAATACTTACCGGTTGGCCATTCCATCGATCCCTTGCTGCCAAAGATGGTATTGCGCATCATCTCTTTATCCTGCTGATGATTCAGCCAGGACATTTCCAGAACCATGGTGGCACCATTATCAAAATGGACAAAACCGGTCGCCCAGTCTTCCACGTCAAACAGGTTGCGATCCCACTCACCCCAAGCACCGGGGATGTCATACCCTTTGGCAAAATTCGTCCTGCTGGCACCACTCACCCGTACCGGTTTCGGAAAGTCCATCAACCACATGCAGGCATCCAGACAATGCACACCGATATCCATGCACGGACCGCCGCCGCTCAACTCAGAATTAATGAAACCCGGCGCGATCGGCAACAGGTTGCGCCGCAATGCATATACCCGGGCATGCTGAGGAGTACCGATGGCGCCAGTCCCCATAAAAGCCTTGATTGATGCACTCATTGGCAGGTAGCGCATGTGTTGGGCGGTCATCAGCATCCGCTTCTGCTTATCTGCCAGCCGACCCATCGACCGCACTTCATCCGTACTCACCGCCAGGGGTTTTTCACACAGGACATGCAGCTTTTGTTTCAGTGCCGCCAGCACGGCAGGAGTATGCAGCTTATTCGGGGTGCAGATGTCGACGGCATCCAGGCCGTTCACCTTGACCAGATCATTGAAGTCGGTAAAGACATGCCTGGCCCCAAACCGCTCGGCCATCTTCCGGGCCCGGCCCTGGTCAATATCGCAGGTTGCGATCACTTCTACTTCGTCACTGAGCAGTTCCCAACCTTTCGCATGAGCGTTGGAAATGCCACCGCAGCCAATAATGCCGATTTTAAACTTGGATGAAGACATGAGGAGATCCTTGCGTTGAAATCGTATTCGTTTTAGTTGATAACAGCCGGGGCTTGCCAGGTCCTGGCGGCAGCACCCTGATACATCGCTTCCATAACGGCGCTGCGTGCTGCTGCTTCGCGCACGGTCACCAGCGGTACATTCTCTTTGCCATTAGCGGCATCCAGAAACAGCTCAAATGCATGCGGAAGGGCATCTGGCAGATCCGTCCATGGCTCATTGCCATCGGCACCATCGACATGCGTGCTCTGGAAATACAGCTTCCCGCGATCAACACATGCATGACCCTCCGTACCGCTGATCAGCACCTGGATCGGATTAGCCACATCCACCCAGCCGCCAGCCAGCGTAGCCGTCACCCCGGACGCAAATTCCAAGAGACCCTCACCTGACTCATCACAGTCACCATAACGGCCATTTACGACTTTGATGGAAGCGGTCACACTGTTGACGTCATCGCCAAACAACCACATCAGGATGTCCAGAGAATGCGTCCCCAGGTCACCGAATGCGCCGCATCCGGCAATTGTCGGGTCAGCCATCCAGCGCCATTCATGATCAAACCAGCCTTGCAGCGATCCGCAGTGACAGTTACTGTGCCGGGCCCGGGTGATGGTGCCGAAATGTCCCTTTTCCACCTGCTCCTTCAGGAACCGTGAAATTGGTTGACTTCGTATGAAGTAACCAGTCTGAAAGATCACGCCTGCTTCTTCGACCGCAGCAGCCATCCTGGCAGAATCTTCGGCACCGATGCCAAGCGGTTTTTCAACAAACATATGCTTGCCTGCGGCTGCCGCAGCCAGAACCAGATCCAGATGCCGATCTGTTTCAGCACATATAACTACTGCCCCTATATTTTCTGCCTGCAAAATAACATCCACATCAGCAACCACTTCTGCTGAGAGCTTATCTGCATTTTGTCTGGCACGTTCCTGATCGTGATCCCAGACTGCCAGGACCTCGACATCATCACGGTCATTCATCCGATTGATGAATCCCGGAGTATGAATGTGAGCGCAACCGATGAGGCCAATACGCAACATGGCACAGACTCCTCGTTGAGTTGGTTTTCTCGACAAGCCGGATTTTAGCCTGTCATTAAGAAACCATAGAGCATGATTACCATGCTGGTGAGGGGGATATTTCTGCGTTCAGGGAGTCAAATCCTGCAATTCTTGCGGTAACTGGTCGGTGAAAGGCTCGTTACCTTGCGAAAGACTTTGCGGAAGTAGCGCGCATTGTCATAACCCACCTGAGCCGCGATTTCACCTATCGGCAGATCCGTTGTCTCCAACAATTCACGGGCCTTCATCACCTTCGCATGAATCAGGTACTGCTTCGGCGAACACCCCAGAATCTCCTTGAACCGATGGCTGAAATGCGATTCACTCATACAGCACTCCGAGGCCAGATCTTTCAGGGATATGTCCGATTCCAGGCTGTTGTGCATGATCTGTACCGCTTTGGTGATGCGGGTCGAACTGTCTTCACCTGAGGACATCGCCGAAACCTTGAGTAGATGCAGGCTGCGTTGCAGCAACCCGATAAACTGCGCCAGATAACCACTGGCCATCATATGGCTCCATCGGTCGCACATCTGCTGCTCGATGATCATCTGGCTGAACAGACTCTGAAAACGCTCTGGCCAAGGCAGGTGAATAAGGGGTTCCGTGACCTCAAGTGATGGGAAAAAGTCCCTCACCTCATCCTGTCCCATTCCAAAGCGGAGCCAGGTATAGGCAAATCGTCCCGGTTGGACCGTCTCTTCATGATCCACAAAAGGATAGTAGATCAGCAGATCACCCGCCGAGGCGACATAGGTCTTGTCCTGTATAACCACATGCGTCGACCCTTCGCTGATACACAGCAACTCATAATATGGATGGTGATGCCTGCGTTGAGGTACCACCTTCTTTACCTGCCGGAAACACGACGCGATAAAAAGTCCATCCTCAGAAAATCCTTCGTCAGAGTAATTCCAATAAGCCATGGGGGAAGGGAAAATGAGACTGTGAATATGGGTGAAGGGTATTCTGGTATCGTTTGTTTTTGATGCACGCAGCAGCATCACTAAACAATACCATCATCTGCGAAGCTGGTAAAGACGCATCAAGCAAAGCCAGGTATCGTGGCCTTACGTGCATTTGTATTCCCGCGACAGATGCTGGATGCAAAGAGCTGGAAGGTACATTTCTCGCTGATAATGCATGATTTCTCCATGAAGTACACTGCCTGTTCTCACTTAATGCAATAGGGAGTTGGGGTAATAAGCTTGTATGCCGACCATTGCCCGACAACGTTTTTAAAGCAGCCTGGCTTGCCGTATCACTTTGTATAGAAATACTTCGCATAAAAAGGATTTTTTATGGGTGCCAAGTTTCATGTTCAGATTGTTAATGCCACACCGTATGCCATGAACCTGCAGTCTTCTGAAGATTACCAGATGGATGAGTGGTCTCCCTTGTCAACTATCGCAGGAAATTCGTATGGTCAATTCAATGCGGAATACAAAAGTGGGTCCCTCTTTACCTATAATATCGATGATTCAGCCAAAGCAGAGTATACCCTTGAGGGGTACGGCGACTTCAAGATCAAAGTAAAGGCAAAAATCTCAGGGATTGAGAACCTGCCGAGCCCAAGACCACCTATCGAATGTGGCTATGGGATTAAAGTGGAATGGGAAAACATACCCCATGGGATTTTCGTTTACCCACCCCCGGACACGGAAGGAAAATCACCTGTTGGATGGCTCCAGGATGGCTGTGTCAGTATCGGTATTGGTTACACCCCTGGAATCTCCCAGGCCGAAATCTCGCCTTACCCGAAACCACAGTTCGACACCATCAGTTTTGGGGGGAATGTTTATTTGACAGGGGATGCATCTGCCCTGGAACCATCCGTCAAGCATTGGGCAATGAATTGGATGGAACTCTACGAACCATGCATTGGCAATCTGTGCCTGCAGGAGCTGACTCTGCCAGGTACACATGATGCTGGTACGTACAATGCATCAGGCTTCTACAGTAGTTGGGACATGACCCAGGTGCTCAGTATACAGGACCAGTTAAGCCAAGGCGTTCGGTGCCTGGATATACGTTTGCGTATTGATGGCACAGGAGATACCCGTTTCCAGTTCTGCCATGATGACGATCTGGTCAACTTAACTTTTTTGGAAGGCGCAGAACAGATCGTAAGCTTTCTGATGGGTGTTTCCAGGGAAGTGGTGTTACTGAACTTCCATCGCATGACAGGTGAATGGAGTGAAGGCGACGTGGAAGATCTGGCACTGTTGATTACTGATACATTCGATAAGGATACGCTTATCCCCGAATCCATGCGGAATAACTCACTGAGTGAGATTCTCGAGACTTCAGGTCGTTTGGTAATTGGTTTGGGGAAATATACCTCTGGCATGCCAAGTGCTGGTAAACAGTGGCTTGAAGATAATACTGCCAGTACCAATTTCTGGTCTAATTACGCCGTCGATCAATATTGGTGTGGAAGCAGCGTTACGACCTGGAATTCTGTTGCAGAATACATGGATGGGGTGCTTGAGGATACCACCAGCCCCAAAACCAAGTTATGGGCACTAATGGCGCAGTATAATACCCTCACCAACCTGGGCATACCTGCCAATGTCCCCAAAGAACTCTCCCGGTATTTTTCTGGCGAAAACGGCCTGAAATCCAATGTCATCCACTCAGACTGGTGGAGTGGGATCGGTGAATACGTATCACCCTTCTCCGATCAATCGATGATTGAGAAGGTTATTGATGCCGAGGCTCTTACTCCCAATTATTCTGCTTTGATCAACGCCGTCCCTTTGAACATGCTTAAAGGTTACCGGCGTAGTCAGGGTGAATCGTTATTCTGAAACCAGCCACCCGGTTTTTCCCTTAGTCCCCATTCAGCGACTTATGCTGGATGGTAAATGCCTCTGTATCCACAGGTTGACTTGCGGTTTTTCACGTCGACCTGTGGATCGCTCCTGTCGACTGATCAAAATCGGAGAACTGGTGAAAAAGGCCAGAAGGGGTTGATGGTGATTGGTGTAAAACACCAAGGCGGGCATGGCTTTATATGCGGCATCGCTTCGTAAGTGCTTGATTTTCAATGAGTTATGACTCGCTGTCCGCATTTGGTATGGCACCGGCTATAGGGATATCAACCTTGAACCCATTGGATCTGATCATGACGATAATTAAACGATTCGCAAATATGGTACGCGCTGAATGGCAGGAAGCCACTCGTCAGGACGTAGACCCCATTGAGCAGATCACCCTGTTGATCTCCAACCTGGAAGCTGCACTTCTTCGCTTTCGTCAGGCACTTGCTGATGAGCGTGGTCGCGAAGCCTTGCTGGGCCACCGGATGACTGAGTTTGATGCCCAACGTAAAGCGATGCGTGATGATGCCGAAACTGCACTGCTTGCAGATCGCGAGGATCTGGCCAGGCGCGCACTGGAAGAAGCGCAGAAGCTTGATGAACTGATGCTGCGACTTCAACAGCGGAAGGAAGCATCGGCATCCATGTTGGCCAAACTCCAGGCTGAGCTGGCAGAATACGAAGCTCAGTTGAAAGAAGCCACGATCACTCGTGAACTTCTGCTTCTTGCCAAGCCAGATCCGGGCCTGGACAGCGATCCCACCGTGGACAATCCGAGCACATCAGCAGGTGAGATGGATCATACCCTTTCTGCATGCGCCAAAGCATTGTCCGGTGTGCAGGCCTATCTGGAAAAGCTGGAAGGCAAAACGACTGCTGATCTTGACCTCGAAAAGCAATTTGACCAGTTACGTACTGAAGCCCAGTTAGCGAAAGAACTGGAACAGCTTAAGACCTCACCTCACCCACCTGAAAACCTCAAACCGTCTCCGAAAAAGTCACGCCGGAAGACGACCAAAGGATCCGAACGATGAGCCTCTTCAACCGCATCTCCAAATTGGTCACCGCCAGCTTGAATGACATGCTTGACGGTCTTGAAAACCCGCAGCGAATGTTGAATCAATTGATCCGGGAAATGGACGATTCCATTGCTGCCCTGCGACGCGAAATCACCAATGCCACGGCACGCGAAAACCTGGCCAAACAACGTCTGGTTCAGCATGATGCTGAAATTGCAAAATGGCAGGAAAATGCCGCTCTGGCCGTCGCTCAGGACAAAGATGACCTGGCACGTCAGGCCCTGCTGAAAAAGAAAGATCTTGAAGATCAGCGCGCCGATCTGGAACAACAGATAGCCGAGCAGACTGATGCAGTGAAAGAACTCCGGGAACAACTGCACCAGCTTGAAGAGAAGATCCAGGAAGCCCGACGCAAGCGGGACTCACTCTCTCCCCGCCATGTCTATGCAGACACCAGTGCCGGCGACATTATCACCGGTTTTGACCAGTTCGTCAATAAAGATGATGCGGCAACGCCACCTGATCTGGCAAAAGAATTTCGTGATCTGAAGCGCCAGCAGGCAGTAGACGCCGAACTGGATGCACTGAAAAAGAAACTGAAGAAGAACACATGATTTGAACCCTTTGCTGGCCTGGCTTAATGCCAATGCCTCACCACACAATCCCTGCCAGGCCAGCAATCCTTTTCTCCATAAGAACAGCGTACGACAAGGGGGTTGTCCAACCTGTTCGAATGCTCCTTCCGAGGCCGGTGTGCAGGTAGTAGGAAGGAGCCCTCTTTTATACCGGCTGACCGGTGCGCCGAAATTGCCCTGGGGGAACCCCCATCAACTGCCGGAAAGCTTTGCTGAGCTGGTAGCCATTTCGGTAACCCACCTGTTCTGCGATGGCGTGCAGGGTAAGATTGGTGGTGATCAACAGCGATTGCGCCCGGCGCATACGTTCTTTAACAACCAGTTGTTGAAACGTCATCCCGCACAGCTCGTGCACAACCCGACCGGTATGGGATTCGGACAACTGAAGCTCAAGGCTGAGATCGGCAAGCCGCAGATCCGGGGAGCCAGCATGTTCGCGAATGAAGCTGCGAATTTTATGTGCACGTTCATTATCCGCATATATCAATGCGTGCATGGCATCCAGCCGACTGATAAGCCCTTCCGCCACCGCTTCCAGCATGGTGCCACAGGAGAGAAGAATGGCATCTTCCCATACCGGCAGCGCAGCCCTCAGTGCCAGCACCTCCGAAGACAAGCCGGACAAATCATCATGCAAAAGATGATCGGGAGTCTGCCAGATACCCGCATACAGCATCCCCCAATGGTGGTCATGCCGTCGTAGCGGAACGACGATCTCTGTCAGCCCTTTCCAGCAGTGCTTGGCAAAAGCATGCTGCCGATCACGGCAGGTTGCGTTCATCTCGTGCCGACAGAACTCCACGCATTGCGGCGTAAAACCAGCGCGACAGGCAGGAATCTGCTTATGGTTCTGATGTTCGCGACTGAGGAGCTGTTGACCTGCCGGGGAATGAAAGAGCATCTGGCTGTCGATGATCGTAATCACAATGCCAAGCTTGGATTCTGTCTGGTTGAGAACCCGATCAAACCAACTGTCCTGGATCATATTCATCTGGTAAATTCCCGCATAAATAATGGAATATGATAAAGAATAGTGGTTTTGACCATTTTGCCAACTGCCTGCTCCCACTAAACTATAGAAAACCCAAACTCATGCCAAAGGGGATTTCAGATGATACCAGCAGACCTGGACCGCAGATATGACCACGCTTTGAGTGGTTGGATTCGTTTTGCAGAAAACCACTTATTTGAGGTCGGAGACGGCACCTGCCACTATGGCACAGGCGGACATGATCACTGGTCTATCCAGGCTCAGGCAACAGCATTTTCTGCTTTCGCGGTGCAGGGGGTGCTGCATAAAGACGAGAAGATGATCGAAAAATCTCTGGCCATGCTGCGCTACCTGTTGAAGCGTCATCAGGCAACTGGCGGTCAATGCGTGACTGGGAATTCCTGGGGACGTTCATGGATCAGCTCCCTGGCTCTGGAGCGTCTGGCCCATGGTGTGCGCGCCATCGAACCACACCTGTCCGGCAATGATCAGGAATTGCTACAGGCAATCCTGTTTTCGGAATGTGATTTTATTCTCAATGGCTACCCCACCGTGGCGGCGATTAACGCTCATACCCACAAGAACAAGCCTGAGAGTAACATCTGGAATGCCTGCATGCTGTTCCGCACGGCCATGCTTTATGATCATCTGCCAGCGCGTAACGCCTGCCTGGAGAAAGCAACCGAGCTGTTTTTGAACGGTATCTCCATTCCCGCTGACAGCGAATCGACAGAGCTCTATGAAGGAAAGCCGCTCAAAGACTGGCACATCGGACCAAACTTTACCGAAAACATGGCTCTTCACCATCATTGCTACCTCAATGTGGGTTACATGGTGATCTGTCTGTCACATCTGGCCATGCTCCACGCCTTCTGCAAAGAGCGGAATATTGCCGTTCCACCTGCGGCGCTACTGCATGCAAGGGAACTCTGGCAGCTGGTTAAGACCCTGACTTTCTCGGATGGTCGGCTCTGGCGTATTGGCGGCGATACCCGGGTCCGTTATTGCTACTGCCAGGATTACGCCCTGCCAACCTGGCTCTGGGCCGAAGAGATGTTTGGCGATGGTGATGCCGCATCATTGGTCCAAGGATGGGCCGGGATTATTGAAACCGAACAAGCCAGCAACGTGGACAGCAGTTTCTTTGGCAATCGTCTTGATGAGCTGCATGCGGTCTCCCCCATCTACTATTTCCGTCTTGAAGGTGACCGCGCATGCTGTGTATCAATGGCGAGGTGGTGGCAACATCAGGCCCAAAAACCTGCCCCATGTGCTCCCCAGACAGGGGATCTGCCCGCATTCAAATCCTGGCAGGATGACTTCCATGGTGCCTATGTCAGCCGGGGAAAAGAGCGCTTTGCCTCCTGGGTCTGGGAATCGGCCCAACGTCCTGCCGGACAATGCATTCCATCTGGACAATCCGACATGTATGAGTCCCAGTTCAATATGGCGGGACTGCTGGTCGGAATCGGTTGTAAAACAGAAACGGAGTTGGTCGAACACCGAGGTGACTCTTTTGCGGGAGGTTTTGCCACTTCCGGCACTTACGACTGGAAAATGCTGGAAGATCCTGCCGATTCTTCTCTGGATCTGACTTTTGCCCGTTCCAGGACAGTCGCCATTGCCTTGCCTGATGATGCTACCTTTGTGGTGTTCCAACGGGCCTGGACTCTGATATCATGCTATGTGAACGGGATCTACGGTCTCAACCTGCATCTGCCAAATG
>MDTD01019703.1_pt1 | contig 15103 bp, 9 predicted proteins | sample 811221 | NCBI WGS metagenome assembly MDTD01 (sample SAMN05326646, study PRJNA326480) | marine metagenome | isolation source: seawater | place: Pacific Ocean: South West | collected 2011
CGAGCCAACAGCATCAATCGCGTGACACACCAAAGCCCGAAGCCGCGTTACGGCATAATCGCCGCCGGCAAGGCCTGGACGGACACCAAGCAAGCTTTGTCGGAACTCGGTCTCGACGGCGACACTGGCGCTGATACCGGCATCACCGTATTGAAAATTGGCATGCCATGGCCCGCGGACGAGGCCCTTCTGCGCGAGTTTGCCGAAGGTCTTGAGGAAGTGTTCGTTGTCGAGGAAAAGCACAGCCTGCTGGAAATGCAGCTCAAGAAGGCTCTTTACGATACGTCGGACGCAAAGCGTCCGCGCATCATCGCCCAGCACGACGAGACGGGCGCACGCATTCTGCCGATCTTCCCTGAATACACACCCGAAGACCTCAGCCGGGTCATCGCAAAGCGGATCGCGCACTTCCAGACGAGTGATCGCATCGACGCGCGCGTCCGGTTTATCGATGCTCGCAGGGAAGCTGATCAGAAACGCAATGAAATGGCGGTTACCCGCCTGCCTTATTTCTGCTCCGGCTGCCCGCACAATACCTCGACACGCGTTCCGGAAGGCAGCCGTGGAGTTGGCGGTGTGGGGTGCCATTTCATGGCAACCTACATGGACCGCAATGTCCTCACGCATTGCCACATGGGTGGCGAGGGCTTGAACTGGGTCGGACAGGAGAAGTTCGTCTCGACCGAACACGTCTTCCAGAATCTTGGTGACGGGACTTACTATCACTCGGGTATCCTGGCGATCCGCGCCTGCGTTGCCGCGAAGAGCAACATCACCTTCAAGATTCTGTTCAATGACGCAGTCGCAATGACGGGCGGCCAGCCGATCGACGGGCCACTGACGCCTATGGCTATCGCCAAGCAGGTCGCGGCGGAAGGCGTCGAACGTGTCACCGTCGTCTCCGACGAACCCGAGAAGTATCCGCTTGGCGCGTTTAGCCGGAACGTCAAAGTCGAGCATCGCCAGGCACTTGACCGCGTGCAGCGCGAGATGCGCGAGATCAAAGGCGTTTCCGTCATCATCTATGACCAGACCTGCGCCGCGGAAAAACGCCGACGCCGAAAGCGCGGAACGATGTACGATCCGCCGCGTCGCATGTTGATCAACGACCTTGTCTGCGAGGGATGCGGTGACTGCAATGAGAAATCGAACTGCCTGTCCGTCGTCCCGCTCGACACGACGTTCGGGCGCAAGCGGCAGATCGATCAGTCTGCCTGCAACAAGGATTTTTCGTGCGCAGACGGATTCTGCCCGAGTTTCGTCAGTGTTATGGGCGGTGAATTGAAGCGGACGGCGCGGACAACAGAAGTACCCACTCATCTCGCCGACCTGCCCGAACCCGATCGGCCTGCTTTGGGCGACGGCGCGGCGTACAGTGTGTTGGTCGCGGGCGTCGGCGGTACGGGCGTGGTCACGATCGGCGCACTCCTCACTATGGGCGCCCACATGGAAGGCAATGTCTTCTCCACCGTCGATCAGTTCGGCATGGCACAGAAAGGCGGCGCCGTGACAAGCCATATCCGCCTCGCGGCGCGCGAGGAGGAAATTGGTGCGGTAAAGCTCAATGCGGGAGCCGCCGATCTTGTTCTGGGTTGCGACAGCCTTGTGACAGGTGGCGATATCGCGCTCGCTGCCATGGGCGCAGATCGCACGCAGGTGATTGTCAATGGCCACGAGCAGATTACCGGCCACTTCACCCGAAACCCCGACCTGAAGTTCCCAACCGACGAAGTAAGCCGGCGGATCAGCAATTATGCCGGCCGCGGCAATGTGGACACGATCGAAGCCACACGGCTCGCAACCCGACTGCTTGGCGACTCTATCGCGACAAACTTGTTCATGCTGGGCTATGCATACCAGCGCGGCCTTATTCCGGTCAGCTCGGAAGCCATAGAAAAGGCAATCGAGCTGAACGGTGTCGCCATTGAGATGAACAAGTCCGCCTTCGCCTGGGGCCGGCGTGCCGTCATCGACATGGAGGCGGTTCGACAGACCGCTGAGGCGACGGCTGTTGAACGCGACATGCCGGCAACTGTTGAAGAAATCGTCGCCCATCGCTCCCGCGAATTGACCGCTTATCAGGACGCCGCCTATGCGGAGAAGTACACCGCGTTGGTCGAGACTGTCCGACAGGCGGAAGCCGACAAAACGCCCGGCATGAGCGGGCTCGCCGAGACCGTTGCCCGATACGCCTACAAGCTCATGGCCTACAAGGACGAGTACGAAGTCGCGCGTCTCTATACGGATGGACGGTTCGAGCATCAGCTCCGCAATGCTTTCCAGGGCGAATATTCGCTGCGGTTCCACCTCGCGCCACCAATCCTGACCAAGCTCAATCCGGAAACCGGCTTGCGGGACAAACGGACCTACGGCTCCTGGATCTTCGGTGCAATGCGCCTGCTAGCACGATTAAAACGGCTCCGGGGCACGCCATTCGACTTCTGCGGATGGAGTGGCGAACGCCGCATTGAAAGGAAGCTTGCCGCGGATTACATCGATCAAATGACGGAAGTCGCGCAAGGCCTTACCCATGACAATCACGCCCTCGCGATGCAGCTCGCAGGTGTGCCGGAGCGCATTCGCGGCTACGGCCACGTCAAGGAACGGCATCTGCAGCAAGCGGAAGCCGAACGCGACGCCCTTCTAGACACCTGGCGGCGGCCATCAGCTTCCGCCCCCGCCGCTGCTGAATAACCCGCAATAACGGACCCAAATATGGCCAATTTCGACCCAGTCACGTTAGAGATTCTCTGGAGCCGTCTAATCTCGATTGCCGATGAATCAGCAGCAGCCCTGCTCCGCACCTCTTTTTCGACGATCGTACGCGAATCAAATGACTTCGCGACCGTGTTGATGGATGCAAATGGAGATTCGCTGGCGGAAAATACGGCCGGTATTCCGTCATTCGTCGGGATGCTCCCGGACGCGTTGAAGAACTTCATAAAGAGAATTCCCATCGAGCAATGGAATCCCGGTGATTGCATTATCACCAACGATCCATGGATCGGCTCCGGACACCTACCGGACATCACGATGGCGGCCCCCATTTTCCACAAAGGAAAGCTTGTCGGCTTCTCCGGATCGATCGCGCATCTGCCGGATATCGGTGGTGCTGGGTGGTCTTCGGATGGCAGTGAGCTGTTTGAGGAAGGTATTCGCCTGATGCCGATGAAGTTCTTGAAGGAAGGCGAACCGAATCAGGATGTCTTCGATTTCATTACCGCCAATGTCCGCGTTCCGAGCCAGGTCATCGGCGACATCTACGCTCAGGTCACCGCGCAGCAGGTCTGCGCGGAGCGCCTTCAGGAGTTTCTCGACGACGCGCAGCTGGACGACCTGACCGGTCTCTCGGGCGCCTTGCTGGAGCGCGCTGATATCGCCATGCGGAAAGCCATCGAAGAGGTGCCCGACGGTACCTATCGATCCGTGTTGGACGCAGACGGATACGACGAAGACGAGACTCATATCGAATGCGCTGTCACCGTCGACGGTTCCACTCTGCATATCGACTACGACGGCACCTCGAAACAAATCGCGCGCGGGCTGAATTCGGTCATGAAGTATACCTACGCCTATTCGACCTATCCGGTGAAATGCGCGCTCGACCCGGACACACCGCGGAACGAGGGTTCCTACCGATCCGTCACGGTCTCCGCTCCGGAAGGCTGCATTCTGAACCCGACTTTCCCAGCACCGGTCAATGCTCGGCAATTGACGGGACATCTACTGGCAGCAGCGATTTACGAATGTCTTGCTCAAGCCGTGCCAGACAAGGTCATCGCCGAATGTGGCGGCGCGCCCACCATGCGGTCCGTCTACAGCGGTGTGGACCGGGAAGGCAATCGCTTCTCGCAGATCTTCTTTGCGTCTGGCGGCATGGGCGCAAGCCCGGTCGCGGACGGCCATTCGTGCACAGCCTTCCCGACCAATTCGGGTTCGGGCAGCATCGAAGCCTTCGAGAGCCTCGCCCCTCTGGTCGTCTGGAAGAAAGAATTTCGGACGGACTCTGGCGGGGCTGGACAGTACATGGGAGGCCTCGGTCAGGACGTCGAAATCGAAGTGACCGCAGAAGACACCATTCGCCTCTCGATGATGTCAGACCGCCAGAAATACGCCGCCAAGGGCCTATTGGACGGGCGCGAAGGCGCCAAGGTCGAGATTATGAAATCGGACGGCACGCGCCCGCACCAGAAAGCCCGAAGTGCGCTCGATCCTGGAGAACGGCTTACGCTCCGCTTCGGCGGTGGCGGCGGATATGGCCGGCCCGAAGACCGCGATCCGGACGCTGTGCGTAGCGACCTGCGAAACGGATATATCACACCAGACTTCGCGAAACACCACTATGGCGTCGACGAACGATAGGAGCGGCGGAGAATGGCAAACGAACCCGGAAATCGGATCCGCGTCGGCGTCGATGTCGGCGGCACCTTCACGGACTTCGTCCTGGTGGATGAAAACCGCGACATCATTTTTACCGGCAAGCGACTGACCACGTCCGACGATCCAAGCGCTGCTATCATCGACGGCCTCAAACGCCTCGTCGAGGAGTCGGATACGACCGTACCGGACCTCGATGCGGTGGTGCACGGGACAACCCTGATCACCAACACGATCATCCAGCGCTCGGGCGCCAAGGTCGGGCTGATTACGACAAAGGGTTTTCGAGACTCGCTCGAGATGGGTCGGGAAATCCGCTACGACCTCTATGACCTTTTCTTTGAAAAACCCGATCCACTAGCACCGCGTTTCCTCCGCCTCGAGATTCCGGAACGCGTGAACGCATCCGGCGAAGTATTGCTGACCCTGGACGAAGTGGCACTGCGTACCGCCGCGCATCAACTTGCGGACGAGGGCGTCGAGGCCATCGCAGTCTGCTTCATGCACGCCTATGCGAACGACGCGCACGAGCGGCGGGCAAAGGAAATCCTTCAAGCAGAACTTGCCGATATCCCGATCACCACATCAACTGAAGTAGCACCTGAAATCAGGGAATATGAACGAGCTAATACAGCCTGCGCCAATGCCTATGTCCTGCCCCTGATGCGGCACTATCTTGGCGATCTTTCAGACAAGCTCACCGGCCTTGGTCTCAAGCAGCCCCTGTACCTGATGCTGTCCGGCGGTGGGATCGCCTCCGTCGCGACGGGTCGGGAAACGCCGATCCATCTGATCGAATCCGGCCCTGCCGCCGGTGCCATGGCCGGCGCCTTTTACGGTCGATTGACGGAGACCGAGCATCTGGTTTCCTTCGACATGGGTGGGACCACGGCCAAGATGTGCCTCATCGAGGAGTACGAGCCGGAACATGCTCACGAGTTCGAGGCCGGCCGGGTGCGACGCTTTAAGAAAGGCTCCGGTTTGCCGCTCAAGGTTCCGGTAATCGACCTGATTGAAATCGGCGCCGGTGGCGGCTCGCTCGCGCGTGTCGACAATATGGGTCTGATGAAAGTTGGCCCCGACAGTGCGGGGTCAGATCCGGGGCCAGTCTGTTACGGACTTGGCGGAACACAGCCGGCCGTGACAGATGCGGATTTACTGCTCGGCTATTTATCGCCCGAGTATTTCCTCGGCGGCGAGATGGACTTGGATTTGAGTTCCGTCGAGGCGGTGGTCGATCAAAAACTGGCAAAAGCGACAGGCCTGTCAGTCACCGACGTTGCCGCCGGTATCCACAGCATCGTGAACGAGAACATGGCCGCCGCGACCCGTATGTACATCGCCGAAAAGGGACGCGACCCGCGCCGCTACACACTGGTGGCATCCGGCGGCGCCGGCCCGGTTCACGCTTATGGCATGGCGAAACTGTTGAAGATCAACCGCGTCATCTGCCCGCTCGGCGCGGGTGTCCTTTCCGCTCTCGGTTTCCTCGTGGCGGCCCCCGGCACTGATGCGGTGCGGAGTTACGTATCGCGCCTCGACACGCTCGATTGGGATCGCCTCAACGATCTTTTCGCAGATATGGAAAAGGAAGCCTTGACGCAAATCGAGGAAGCGGGTGCGGACCCGACGACGGTGACGATGCGTCGCCGCGCGGACATGCGCTACAGCGGCCAAGGGTTTGAGATCGACGTCTCGATCCCGGACGGTAAACTCGACGCAGCTTCGGGCGAGCTGATCCGACAGGCGTTTTTAGATCGGTATCAGGAACTCTTCGGGCGCCAGATCACCGACCTGATGATGGAGGCGTTAACCTGGCGCGTCTATGCGTCGGGACCGACGCCGAATGTCGAGCTCAACTTCGCCGGCCAACAGATCGACGAAAATCCAGCGGACAAGGGCGAAAGGTACGTGTTCTTCCCGGAAACCGGGTTTGCACCCTGCAAGATCTATAACCGCTATGCCCTTAAACCCGGTGACAGCTTCCGCGGCCCGGCAGTCATCGAAGAACGAGAATCGACCGCTGTTGCGGGACCGGACACGACGGTCAGCGTCGACGAGCACCTCAACCTGATCATTGACATCGATCCGCCGACGGAAGAAGGAAAAGATTGATATGGCGACAACCGTAGAAGTCCTCAGCGAGGCTTTCGACGAGATGGGAACTCCCTTCATCGTCGGTCATCCAGGTGGAGAGACAGTCGAGCTGATGGATGCCGCACGCAACCGCCAAGTGCGCTTTATCCTGATGAAGCAGGAGACCGCCGGTGCCATGATGGCCGCCACATGGGGTGAGATTACCGGGTCGCCGGGTGTCAGCGTCTCGACCCGAGGGCCGGGCGCCGCCAATATGGTGAACGGTGTCGCACATGCATGGATGGACCGAGCCCCGCTCATTGTGATCAACGACCAGTATCCAGGCGCCACGTACGAAACCGGTATGCGACAGGTACTGAACCAACACGCTCTCTTTGCACCGATCACAAAATGGCAATCGACGATCCATGCAAAGTCAGTGCGCCAGCAAATTCGCCGGGCCATCCGCGTTACAACAACGCCGACACCGGGTCCGGTACAGTTCGACATGCCCTCCAACGAAACAATGGGAGAAGCAGTGGAGGCGGCAGGGGAAGCGCCGCTGCTACCCAATGTCGTGCCGATGGAGCCGGACCGCAACGCATTGCGCGTGCCGCTACAGGCGCTATCCAGCGCGTCGAAACCGATACTGCTCGCCGGGCTCGGCGTATTTTGGGACGAGGCATCGGAAGAGCTGGTAAAGCTGGCGGAACGCCTCGGCGCGCCGGTACTCACTACGTCGAAATGCAAAGGCGCGATCCCAGAAGATCATCCGCTTCGCGCAGGCTGCATCATCGGCGGCATTATCGAGCGCGAACTGGTCATGCAGGCTGATCTGATCGTCACCGTTGGGCTTGATGCGATTGAACTTCAACCGAAGCCCTGGCCTTACGCCATCCCGGTCATTTCGCTCGCCAATACGCCAACATTGGAAGCGCTGGTTCCGGCGCAATCCGAGATGATCGGCAATCTGAAAACGATGCTCGCCGCGTTAGCCGAGTTCGCACCCGAAGGCAGCGGGTGGGGAGAAAGTGCCGCAAAGAGTTTTCGCGAACAGGTCACCACGGCCCTCGACGTTCCCACCCAAGGCCTGTCCCCGCAAGGTGCGATGGAGGTGGCCCGCGCGGTCCTGCCGCGGGAGACCGTCGCGACCTGCGATGCGGGCGCGAGCCGCCTGCTCGTGGTCCAAAAATGGCAATCCTACAGACCGCGCGAATTCCTTACGTCGAACGGCCTGGGGTCGATGGGCTTCGCGATACCGGGAGCACTGGGTGCACGTCTCGCCTATCCGGACCGGCCGGTCGTCGCGTTTACCGGTGACGGCGGTTTCATGATGGCCGTCGCCGAATTGCAGACCGCTGTTCGCGACAACTTGCCGATCATCGTCGTTGTGTTTGACGACCAGGAAATTGCCCTCATTCGGGTAAAGCAGGAGATCAAGGGAATTCCACGACACGGTGTCGGCATCGGTGGGCTCGACTGGGAAGCCTTGGCCAAGGGCATGGGTGCGGACGGCGTGACCGTCGAGACCGAGCATCAACTGGGAGACGCCCTGCAGGCCGCACTCAAAAGCGGCAGGACGACCGTCATCGGCGCGAAGATCGACGGCTCGGGCTATGTCGATCAATTTAATGCCCTGAGGGAACTCTGATGCCGACAGACGGCCCACACGACGATCTTCTGGTCTACCAGAACGGCGCGTTCGTACCCTGGCGCGAAGCGACCGTCCACGTTTTCTCACCCGCGTTGAAATACGGCGCGGCGGTCTTTGAAGGTGTGCGGGGATATTGGTCCGAAGAACGCGGATGCATGCTGCTGTTCCGCCTACACGATCATATGAAGCGGATGGAAGCGTCACAGCGCATCCTGAGATTCGAGACAGTGGTCGGCGCGCATGAGATGGAGGCCGCGGTCATCGAACTGGTCCGCCGCAACGGCTTCCGCGAGAACGTCCATATCCGGCCGACCGCCTATCTTGGCGGTGACGGCGAAGCGAGCGCCACCGGTCCCGTCGAGACGGTGATTACCGCCATCCGTCGAGGTACGCCCAAGATTGCCGAAACCGGATGCCGCGCCCAGGTCAGCTCCTGGGAGCGCCTCTCGGACCGCGTCATGCCCGGCCGCGCCAAAGCCGTCGGGAACTACAACAACTCGCGCCTCGCCGGCATTCAGGCGAAGAGGGATGGGTACGACACGGCTCTGCTGCTCAACCGCGCCGGCAAGATTTCGGAAGGCCCGAGCATGTGCTTTTTCCTGGTCCGGGACGGTGTGCCTGTTACGTCGTCTATTACCAGTGATATTCTCGAAAGCATAACGCGCGACACCATCATCACACTGCTGCAGGACGAGCTCGGTTTTGCAACCAACGAACGAGAAATCGATCGCAGCGAGCTTTTCCTCGCGGAGGAAGCCTTCTTCTGCGGTACCGGCTGGGAAGTGACACCCGTCATCGATGTGGACGGCGCCCCCATCGGAGACGGTTCGGTGGGACCTATCGTGAAACGCCTGCAACAGGCATACTTCGAGACGGTCACGGGTGTGAAGGAAGACACCCATGGATGGCTGACAGCGGTGGAGGTATGGCGCCATGAACAGACCTAACCAAAGAGTTGTCTATCTGAACGGCGACTTCGTTCCAGAGAGCGAAGCGCGCATTCCTTTCCGAGATCGCGGCGTAAAGTTCGGTGATGCGGTGTTCGATACGACCCGCACCTTCGGACACGATATCTTCCGGCTGCGTGAGCACTTGGAGCGTTTTTATCGTTCACTCCGCTACCTCCGCATCGACCCGAAACTGACGATCGATGAATTTAATGAGGTGACCGAGCGGGTCGTCGAGCGGAACCTGCCTTTGATCGGCGAGGATGACGACTATTGGGTAACCCAGCGGGTCACCCGGGGCATCGATCCCGCCGACCGGACAGCCTGGCCGGAGTGGGGCGGGCCGACGGTAATCGTCGAATGCATGCCGCTGCCACTCGCCGCGCGGGCTGAATCCTACCGCGATGGGCTCGAAGTGGTTACCCCGTCGGTGCGCCGGGTCGCTCCAGACATGGTGAGTCCGCGCGCTAAGACGCACAATTATCTCAACCTCGTGCTTGGAGATCTCGAAGTCACCGCCCAGAACGACAAGGCGCTGGCAATTCTCCTCGATGAGAATGGAAACCTGTCAGAGGGGAAAGGCAGCAACATCTTCATCGTCACCGATGGCGCGATTCAAACGCCGAAAGAACGCTATGTCCTGCCGGGCGTCTCACGTGCCGTCGTGCGCGAATTGGCCGAAAAGCTCGGCATCCCCTACGAAGAGACGGATATTGACCTTTTCGACGCCTATAACGCCGAGGAGAGTTTCATTTCGTCGACAAGCTTTTGCGTTTGCCCAATTCAGACGATCAACGGCAATGTCATGCCTTCGTCCGTCCCCGGTCCCGTCACACAACGCATTATCGATACCTATGTGGAGTATGTCGGCTTTGACTGGTACGCGCAGTATCTGGGCAAACTGCCGGCCTAAAGTGCAGGTATTTGCAGAGCGTTCCACCCCTGCATAGATTTTGGGCGCAGCGTAAAACGGATCGTTGTTGGCGGACGCATACATTTGTCGGCGATTGAGAAAGCCTGGATGAGTTGATGTCGACTGCACCTTCAGGAGAACCTCGGCCGGAGAAAGCAATAATCGATAGCCTCCGCACTCTTGGCCTGCTGGCCGATGTCGACGGTGCCAATTTCGAAGCCCTTACGGGCGGTGTCTCCTCAGATATCTGGAAGGTCGAAGCGGATGGGCGGACTTACTGCGTGAAACGCACCTTGGCGGCAGTTACTTTCCTAAGCCGCCCCCATCCGGCGCCATTTCCACCAGGTGACCAGCGCAAATGCCGGAGCACCGAGTGAGGCGCCAAGGACAAAATAGAGATGCCAGTCGAGCCAGACGACCGGTGCGAAGAGATACAGGATATCATCGAAGTCAAAACCCCAAATTCCGGGATATGCCTTCTCCCCCGTATCTGCTTGTGCGCTATCGATAAGTTCGGCGAAAACCTCCGCCACAAAGACTCCGGCAGTACCCGCCACACCGAGCCATATGGGCCATTGTCCCAGCTCAAGCCCGAACAGCGTTTCGCCGCGCAGACCAATACCGGCACCGAGGAAAAACAACGACGTCACCGTCACATCGCAAAACAGATCGAACTTATGGCCAATCGCACTCGTCTTGCCACTGACCCGCGCAAGTTCACCATCGGCGCGATCCAGAAATGCCGAAAACAGCCAGAGGCACCCACCCCAAATATCCCACTCCCGTGTTCCGATCGAGAACGCCACGCAGGCCGCGACACCCGTAACCAGCCGGACAGCCGTCAAATGGTTTGGGGTTACCGGCGTATTGACCATCGGCAGAATGCAGAACCGGGCGATCTTATGGGTCCAGGAATTACCAACCATGCCTATATCCCACGGAATGCCGTCAATGTTGCGCCAGAGGAGGCGGCGGCCGCCTTGACGTCGGTGTCCACCAAGGCGTAAAACTCCTCCTCGAACCGATAATGCCGAGCGGCCTCCTCTACACCATCCCAACCGCCGCGCGCGGGATGCGAGAAAATTTCGGTCACACCGTCCGGCAATTCGGCAAGCAGTGATAGCATCCGTTCACGCACCAGCGAACCACTATCGCGTATGCCGTAAACGCGGTCGTTCCCCACTACACCCGCACGGCGAAGCCGCCCGCGCAAAATGCCAAGCCAGATTCCGAGGAAAAGCCGACCGACCCGACCCGCAAGGGATAAGGACTGCGCGCCCGGCACGCTCAAAGGCTCGTCCGGCACTCGCATCGCGCGCAAACCGAAACTGCGACCGACCTCCAAGATTAGCGACAGAACCCTTGGATGCAGATGCATATGATTGTGTGCGTTTACGTGATCCAAGGGGAGACCGGTCTTCTGAAACGCATCGAACTGTGCGCGGATTTCCCGTTCCAGCTGGCGGCGCACTTTCGGCACAAAGAAATATCGGAAACCGGCACGCACCAAATTCGTATCGAACATCCCAGAGCCCTCAACGAGGTTCGGGACCTCTTCCGCCGGAAGAACCGGTCGGCCGCACACCACGACGACATGGAGACCCACGCCGAGCCTATCGAGCTGATGCGCCCGGACAACTGCATCTTCCGCGGCGTCCGCCCCGACCATCAGGCTGGCCGCGGTCAAAATGCCATCTTTGAAGGCTTCTTCTACAGCCTCGTTAGCGGCCACTGAACGGCCAAAATCGTCAGCGGTGACGATCAGCTGTTTCAGGCGGTATTCTCCCGTCCCCAGAGAAAGCGGAAGAATTCGACGCCTTCGCGCAACTGCCGCTTCATGACGTCCCAATCCTTGCACATCTCGTAGAACAGCGCCGCCATCTTGCCCGGGCGGAAATAGAACCGCTTGTAGAATGTGTCGACCGCTTCAAAGATCTCCGCACTGGTGAGGTGAGGATATTCCAGCACGCTGTTTTGGACGCCATCCGCACTCACAAGCTGTTGGCCGTCCTCGGCGATCAACCAGCCATTCTCCATGGCCTGATTGTACAGGAAGGTGCCGGGATAGGCTGCTGGAAGCGACACCTGAATCGTCTTCGGATTGAGCTCCTGGGCGTATTGAATCGTCTCTTCGATGGTTTCCTTCGTCTCGCCCGGCAGACCAAGAATGAAGGTGCCATGGATAACGATGCCAAGTTCATGGCAATCGCGCGTGAACTGTTTCGCCTTCTCGACCAGAATACCCTTCTTGATGTTGTGCAGGATTTTCTGATTACCCGACTCGTAACCGACAAGCAGCAGACGCAGTCCGTTATCCTTCATGACCTTGAGTGTCTCATAAGGGACATTGGCCTTGGCGTTGCAAGACCAGGTCACACCGAGCTTGCCGAGCTCTCGGGCAAGAGCCTCAACGTTCTCTTTATTGTCGGTCAAAGTGTCGTCGTCGAAGAAGAATTCTTTGATTTCAGGGAAATTGTCGCGCGCCCATTTAATCTCGCCGACGACATTCTCAATCGAGCGGAAGCGATAGCGGTGTCCTGAGATGGTTTGTGGCCATAGGCAGAACGTACAACGCGATTTGCAGCCGCGCCCCGTATAAAGAGACATATAGGGGTGAAGCATGTAGCCATTGTAATAGTCGGTCGTCACCAAATCGCGCTTGTAGACTTTGGTCACCCAGGGGAGCGAATCCATGTCCTCGATAATCGGCCGCTGGCCCGTGAAATACGGTTCGCCGTCCTTCAAGATGGTAATGCCGACAACCTCCTTTAGTGGCTTGCCTTCGGCAATTTCCTGGATGGTGAAATCGAACTCGGCATCACAGACAAAGTCGATTACCGGGGACGCCTTGATCGCCACCTCGTTGTTGACGGCAACATGCGCGCCGCAGAAACCGATCAACAAGTCCGGGTTATTTTCCTTGAACGCTTCCGCGACTTTGACGTCGTTCGCAAACGACGGCGTGCTGGTGTACAGGACCAGAAATTCGTAATCGCCGGCCATCGGCAGGATATCGCCGAGCTCAAGGCCGCGCGCGGGCGCATCGATCAACTTGCTGTCAGGCACCAACGCCGCAAGCTGCGCCAGCCAGGTCGGATACCAGAACGACTTGACCTCGCGCTTGCACTGATACCGCGAGCCTGCGCCACCGTCATATCCGTCAAAGGTCGGCGGACTCAGAAACAGGGTCTTCTTCATATCTTGCTCTCCAGGATCACGCGGCGGCTACTCCGCCGGCTCCAGGCGTACGTTCGATTGAATGACGAAGTCGCGCTCTCTCCAAGTCACCTTCCGGCCAAAATAGCTGGAAAGGCGGATTATCGGCGACATAATGTCCCGCAGCGGCAGAAGCCACGGATTCGCCGTACTGCGGCCCGGGACTGTGGACGAGATAGTGTAATGTAGCGCCAAACGCAAGGCCACTGCGATGGCCAAAAACATACCGGCATACACAAGCGATCCGCTCGCCACAAAGATGCCCACCGCCCCCAAAGTGGCAAGAGGTATAATCTCGGTAATCGTCGATGCGGCATAGCCGTATGGTTCCACCGAGCGGATCGTCCGGGCCCAGCGTAATTCGTGCAAAAACAGGGATTTGAGGCTGGGGTCGCCAATGACGTTCTCGACGATATAGGGAATGAGCGCGATTCGATGCCCCTGCTTGTGGACAAGCCGTCCGAACATGAAATCATCTGCCAAGACATCCGCCAGCGCATCGAAAGCGCCGAAACGTTCAAGATTTGAACGGCGTATCGCCATGGTGGCGCCAAAGCAATAGGTCAAGCGACCGAATACGGCGGGAATAAGGGCGGACGGCAGGAACCAGTCATTGATGAACATGGCACCGAGCTTGGACGGAAGCCGTCCCGATGCCCGTCCGGAATAGAGGCAGGTCGCTGCACCTACCTTCGGATCCTCGAACGAAGCTGCCACTGCTTTCAGATAGTCACGGCAAACCCGCATGTCGCTATCGGCAACGACGATAATATCGTGCCGTGCCTCACGAAACATATTAGCAAGATTGCTGACCTTATAGTTGCTGCCAATAATCGTGTCATCGATCACCAGCGACAGGTCGTGCTCGGGAAATTCCTCGATCAGACTGCGAATGACCGGAATCGCCAGATCCGAATTGTCATGGACGCCGAAAATCACCTGGAATTCGTCATAGTCCTGCCGACAGAACGATCGCAGGTTTTCTGCGAGATTTTGCTCCAGACCGCACACCGGTTTGAGCACCGTCACCGGTGTCCTGAATCCCCAACTCCGCTTGGCCTGGAGCCGCACGCGAAATCGCAACAGCGCGATAAGGCAGATACCCGCATACGCAAAGGACAACCCGGCCAGGACAGCCGGAAAATAAAACAATAATTCAAGCATCTACCGAATTCTTGCCGCGAAGAATGCGGCCTACGTCCCATTGCCTTCCCGAAAAGCGCTCAACTATATCGACCGAGAGGAATCGGTGCAAAACCTTCGTTATTCCAACGATTGGGTATTTTCCGCCTCTTGCCGTCGCCTAAATAGCGCTCGCCCCTCCGCATGCTGCCATAAAAGGAGCCCCGGAACATCGATCAACACTTCGCGAAGACGGATAGCAAGTGAGATTGCCAACGCGGATTCCGGCGCGAGACCGACCAGGGCGCCCAGCACCACGAATGCACCTTCTTGAACCCCATAGCTGTTCGGCACGACAAATGCGGCGTCGCTCAGTGTGCTGGAGAGACTTTTCAGCATGAGTGCCTCGATGATCCCAATTGGAAACCCAAGCAGGGTTGTAGCGAGCCAGACTTCGCCCGTCTGCAAGATCAATGCTGCGAGACGCCAGAGAGACGCACGAAGCACACGGGGCCAATCGTGGTAAAGGTTACGAACGGCCGCATCGACCTCCTCAGCCGTCCCGACCATCTCCTCAATCCTCTGTGCCCTGGTTACCTTGTGGGCGGAGCGCACCATTATCCGAAACATTCCGGCGCGCTGTACCACAAGAAATCCAGCGATCCCGGCCGCGAGAATCGCCAGCCCGAACGCAGCCGAGAGCGCGAGATCGTCGTCGAGCGACATGCTGGCGAGAAAACCAATTCCGATGACGCCCCAAACGATCATTGTGAGCGCCTGTACGGTCTTATCGACAAC
>MDTD01131276.1_pt1 | contig 15102 bp, 15 predicted proteins | sample 811221 | NCBI WGS metagenome assembly MDTD01 (sample SAMN05326646, study PRJNA326480) | marine metagenome | isolation source: seawater | place: Pacific Ocean: South West | collected 2011
AAAACCAAATTGTATATGGGACTTTCCACTCATCAAAAAAAAAAATAAATCTAACTTATTTATTTAACAAAAATTACAAAAATTTTACTAATATTAAAATCGATAGCTCGAGAGAAAAAGATATAAATAAATTAATCAAAATTTTAAAAAAGATAAAAATAGATTACATAATTGACTTTTCTTCAATATGCATGGTTGACTATTCATGGAAAAACCCAGCGTATTACTTCAAAGTTAATGTTCAATCAAAAATTGATCTTATCCAAAAACTTATAGATATAAAATTTGATAAATATATTTTAATTTCAACTCCAGAAGTCTTTGGATCAAAAAGTCAAATCTTAACTGAAAACTCTATTTTACATAACCCATCAACCCCGTATGCATTAAGTAAATCGTATCAAGAAAAGTATATGGATTTAATTTTTAAAAAAAATAATTTAAACTTTAATATTTGCAGATTTTCAAATTTTTATGGACCAGGACAAGCTACATATAGGTTAATTCCAAGAATTATTTATTCAATATTATTTAATAAGAAGATTGTAATTCAAGGAAAAGGTGAAGCAGTAAGATCATTTATATACTCAAAAGATTTTTGCGATGGAATATACAAAGTTTTAAAATATTCAAAAAAAAATAAGACTTATCATTTTTCTAATAAAGAGTTTTTGACTATTTTTGAGGTTTACAAAGTTATATGTGAGCTGATGAAGGTAACTTATAATAATTATTTTGAATTTGGAGCAAAACGTATTCATGAAGATCCTAGCTATAAACTAAAATGTTCCAATAGTGAAAATGATTTAAATTGGAAACCACAGTATGATATTAAAAAAGGCGTAAGTGAGACAATTGAATATTTTACAAAAAATAAAATTTTGTTTAGGAACTCTGATTTGCAGTTTAATAAAAATTTATATATTTAAATAATGAAAAAATTAAATTTTTTACCTAATCAATATTTAAAAGACTCAAACATGAGGACTAAGCATAACTACCTTAGTGAGCAATTCTCTGACTATAAAAAAATTTTTTATAAAATCGAAAAAATTGTAAAACAAAATGATTTCACTTTAGGAACTGAAGTTGATGTTTTTGAAAAAAATATATCAAATTTATTAAATGCTAAATACGTAGTATCTGTCGGAAGTGGAACTGATGCATTGATGCTAAGCCTAAAGGCAGCTGGTGTTACCCCTGGTTCAGAAGTTATTACAACCTCTTTTACTTTTTATGCAACTATTGGGGCAATTGTTACCTTGGGAGCAAAACCAATATATGTTGATATAAAAAACGATTTTAATATTGATCCCAAAAAAATTGAAAAAAAAATAACAAAAAAAACAAAAGCAATATTGCCTGTACATTGGTCTGGTAGAATTTGTGATATGAAAAGTTTAATTAAAATATCAAATAAATATAAAATCCCAATTGTTGAAGATGCATGTCACGCAATTACAGCAGAAAAAGGGAATGTTCATGCAGGTAAATTTGGAGATTTTGGGTGTTTTAGTTTACACCCGCTTAAAAATTTAAATGTGTGGGGTGATGGTGGTTATATTGTTGTAAAAAAAAAGAAAGATTACGAATACCTTCAATTACTGAGAAATCATGGATTAGTTAATAGAAATAAAAACTTAATTTTTGGTTATAATTCAAGACTAGATACCATCCAAGCAGTAGTTGCTAATCATTTATTAAAAAAACTAAAAAAAATAACTAAAAAGAGAATTTCTAACGCTAATTTTTTAGATAAAAATTTGTCCAAAAATAAATTTATTGAAATTACAAAAAGAGAAAAAAACTCCAAAGAGGTATTCCATCTTTATTGTGCCAAAGTAAAACACAAGAGCGATAGAGATAAATTGATAAATTATTTAAGAAAATATAAAATTGATGCAAAAATTCATTATCCTGTTGCCATGCATTTACAACCAGCATCTAAAAAAATTAACGCACATAAAGTTCACCTGCCTTGTACAGAGGATATTTGTAATAGAGTTTTTTCTTTACCAGTACATGAATTCGTTACAAAGCTAGAATTAAAAAAGATGATAAATTTAATTAACAATTATTTTAATGATAAATTATTATAATATAGATAAAGAATTTAAACGTATTAAAAATGTTTTTTTTAAATCAGTTGAGAAAGAGTGTTCATCGGGAAATTTTATTTTAGGACAAAATTTATATAAATTTGAGAAAAATTTATCAAAGTTATTAGGTTCTAAATATGTTTTAGGTGTTGCAAATGGAACAGATGCCTTAGAATTAGCAATGATGTCTCTAGGAATAGGTAATAATCATGAGGTTATCACCGCACCAAACTCTTTTGTATCTACTGCAAATGCCATAGTTAATGTTGGGGCTAAGCCAGTTTTTGTGGATATTGACAATTCATTTAACATAGATCCCGATAAGTTAATAAAAAAAATAACAAAAAAAACCAAAGCTATAATACCCGTGCATCTAAATGGTTTTCCTGCTTGTATGAAAAAAATTAACTTAATAGCAAAAAAATACAATCTTTATGTAATCGAAGACGCGGCACAATCCATATTAGCTAAAATTGGAAAAAAATATACTGGAACATTGGGTGATATTGGGTGTTTTAGTTTACACCCAACCAAAAATTTAGGAGCAATTGGAGACGCTGGTTTTGTGACAACTCAAAATAAAAATATTTATGAAAAAATAAAATTTATAAGAAATCATGGTTTACGAAAATTTGATGAAACTATTTTGATTGGTAGAAATTCAAGATTAGATGAAATTCAAGCGATAGCTTTGAACTTAAAATTGAAATATTTAAAAAGTGATACAAAAAAGAAGATTAATTTAGCAAAAGTTTATTATAGCAATCTTGCAAATATAAATAGTATAATTTTGCCATTGCAAAGTTGCTGTCAAGATACAAAGCATGTTTATCATAGATTTGTAATTAGATGTTTAAAAAAAAGAGATAAATTATATAGGCACTTATTAAGCAAGGGTGTTCAAGTTAAAATTCATTATTCAAGAAACATACATCTACAAAAATCATTCAGAAATCTTTCTTCTAATAACGGCTTAAATAAAGTTGATAATTATAGTAAACAAATATTAAGTCTTCCGATTAATCAATTTAATACTAAGAGAGAAATAGAGAAAGTTTGTAAATTAATTAGTGACTTTTATTCTTAAGAATTCTCTTAAGTTTCTTAATAGTATAAAAATTTTGATTATCAAGGTTTTTCTTATTTTTGAAAAATTCAGAAATTTCTTTTATTGCTATATTAATGTTTTTTTGGGGTTTAAATCCTATTCTAAGCAGTTTGTCAGAATTTAGTCTATAACTTCTTGGATCATTTGAATTTTTAATAATTTTAATTGAGCATGGAAATTTTTTCTTAATAATTTTAGCTATATTCAGAACTGATAAATTTTCAAATCCTGCATTATAAATTCCACAATATTTTTTATTACAATTAAGTAAAAAAATATATAAGTCTGTTATGTCATCAATATGAATATTTGGTCTAATTTGTGATCCACCATATACAGTAATCACTTTATCTTTAACTGCTTTGTAAGTAAGAATATTAACAGTTACATCCAGTCTCATTCTTGGTGAAAGTCCGCATACTGTAGCTGGCCTTATTATAAAAGTTTCAATTTCACTACTATAGGACTGAATAACTTTTTCAGTAACCATTTTAACTTTATTATAAAGAGATAGTGGCGTTAAATCGAGCTCTTCGGTAACTTTTTTCTCTTTTTTTAGTCCATAAACAGACCCAGAAGATGCATAAATAAATCTTTTTACTTTATTTTCTATGCATTTATCTAACAGCAATTTTGTTCCAAGCGCAGTAGTCTCCCAACTAAGGTTTTTATCTATTTCACTCATTGGATCGTTTGCAATTGATGCTAAATGTATAACACAATCTACATTTTTAAGATCCTTTTTATCTATATCTACAACATTTCTTTTTAAATTTTTTAAATTTTTATGTTTAGTTAAGTAGTTACCAAACCATTGGGTATCAAAATTCACAACTTTGTGACCTAATTTTAAAAGTTTTGGTATTAATACAGTACCTTTGTATCCACATCCACCCGTAATTAATATTTTCATAGTTATTTATAAAATTGAAACTAGTATATGTTTTTAAATAAAATGCAAAAAAAAAATATTCTTATATTTGGTGGAAATAAAGGATTTGGGAATTATATATGCTCATACTTTGTTAAAAAAAAATATAATGTTTACTCAATAAGTAGAAATAAAAATTTGATAAAAAATCACAATGTAAAGAGCATTAAATTAGATATTTTTGATAAAAAGACCCTAAACAATTTTAAATTATTTATCTTGAAGAATAGAATAAAATTTGACAAAGTATTTTTTAGCATTGGAGATCATTTTAAAATTAATGAGAAAGAGATATCAGAAAAATTATTAAAAAAACTATTATATATTAATGTTTTTTTTCCAATAAATTTCATTAACTTTTTAATTAAAAAGAAAATTTTAAATAATACTAAATTTATATTTTCTCTTTCTGATTCTTTAAAGAATTTAAGAGCAAAGCCTTCTTACATAATTTCGAAAGGTGCATGTGAATATTACATTAAATCACAAGCTTTTTTTATGAAACAAATTAATTGCTCGTTATCCGGAATAATAATCGGTCCTTTGCTGCATACAGGTAGTATTTGGGATAATGTGCGAAAAGAAAATAAAATAAAATTTATTGAAAAAAAAAAAACATTAAAAGGTAAAAAATTTCCAAAACCCAGTGATTATTTAAGCATAATTAAAATATTGGACACAAAAAGTTGCAAACAAATTAATGGGAAGGTATTCTCTAAATAATTTTTTCACCAAATTTTATGTTATTCAAATAATTATTTTTTTTTTTAAGATCAAGTATACCTTTTTTAAATGATAAAATTTTATATATCAAATTGGGAAATAATATAATTTTAGGTATTAAAAATATAAGCTTAGAAAAAAAATTAAAATATTCATATTTTTTAAGCATACTGTAATCTTTCCAAAAAATTCTATATTCATTTAATAATGATAAAATAATTAGTTTACTAGGTAAATTAAATTTTAATTTATTATTTGATGTAAAATCTTTATAAATTTTTTTATTAATATCGTTAAACAGGAAATTAATTATATTTCTGTCGATATTACTGAAACATTTTAGTTTTAAATCTTTTACTCTATTTTTGTCAGATCCACTTCTAATAAAGCCCTGACTTTTAAAACTCATTTTTTTTCCTAAAAATGTTTCATCCAACATATTTTTATTAAAATTAATATTATAAATCTTACAAAAGTTATTTAATGTTTCTTTTGGATTAGAATGCAAATCTTCAAATTTTATAATATTTGACAAATTAAAATAATAACCAAAAAAAACCCTAAGTGATTGAAATGCTTCTTCTATATAGTAGAAATAAAAATTTTTTTTTAGATATGCCCATTTGCTCTCATAACAATGGTGATAAAACATTGAATCCAAGGATTTAACAATATTTCTACTAATTAAGATAAAATTTATATTTTCTATGTTATACCTAAAAAAATTTAACTTTTCATCATCAGGTGGAACATGATGTTGAATACAACATATTAAATTTCCTTTTGAAATATCCAATTTGTTAAATAATTTAAAAGACAAATAAAAAATTTTTATCATTTTATCGAAATTTAATTGATTAAAATTGTCTTCTATGTTTTCAATAAAAAACTTTATAAATTTCTCATTGTCATAGCTTGCCATTGTTGTCTGCTCTGTATAGTTTTTATCTTGGAAAATTTTGATTAAATCCGAATGCAACATTGTTTTAATGTATTTTTTCTCAAAGTATTTTTTGTTGCCAAGTTTTTGTCTAAACAAATCAAGAATTTGTTTATCTCTATAAAAATCTCCAGAAATTATTTGTTCATGATTATCAAGTAAACCTGAAAAAAACATTGAACCACTTCTACCTAGGTAAAAAATTAATACAGTTTTTTTTATATTTAATAAATATTTTTCTAAATTCATTTTTAATTATTTAATAAAAAAAAATATCCATAATTATTTAAAGGGTTAACTTTAACATTTAAAATTTTGAAATTAAAACTTTCAAGTATTTCATAAAATTCAAAAATATCAAAACTCACAAATGTGATATAATGTTTATTATAATTATCTGAGCTAAAATTTTTTGTATAAAAATCTTTATTCTTATAACTACTCTCTAATCTAACTTGTATAAAACCAATAGAATGTTTTTTAAGAACTTTCTTAATATGTTTTAAAACATTAATACAATAATCTTTAGATGGTAAATGCTGAAAAACTGCTGAAGAATAAAAAAAATCAACTTTTTCATTTAACTTAAACAAATTTTCACCATCATTTATTAAAATTGGGACAAAGTTTTTATTTGCTTCTTCGTTAACAATTTTAGTTGTAATTTTAAGATTTTCTAAGCTTATGTCAGTTCCATATATTTTTTTACAAAACTTAGATAATTTTTTAACATTTGATCCTCCACCAACTCCATATTCTAACCCAGTTGGTTTATTAAATATTCTAAAAATTTTTTTTTTTGTTATTTTTAAAGCTAGATATTCTGTCTCCTTTAATAATTGAAATGTATATTCTCCAATTTCATTCCAAAATTTTATATTTTTCCATCTTCCAAATCCCCTTATATGAGATGCATCTTTAATTTCCTCTGATTTTGATGACCATTTTTTTTTAGATATAATATTTTGATTTTTTAGCATTGAAAATTTTGGTTAAGAATTACAAACCTTTATATTCTGATTTACCAATTATAGCATCAACAACTGATAATAATATGATCTGATGAATATTTTCAATCATATTGTATGACTTAGAATTAACCCAAAAATTTAGCTTTGAATTTTTGCTTAGTTTATTATTCTTTTCAAATCCTGTAAATGTAGTAAACTTTATCTTTTTGCTCAAAGCAAATTTGGCAGCATTCACAATATTCGCTGAATTTCCACTTGAAGATATAAAAATAATCAGATCGTTTTTACTACTATAGAATTCTACTGCCTTTTTTACCCAGTTTGAATGACCATAGTCATTTGCAAGACAAGTAATAAGGCTAGAGTCTGAAAAACTTTGAGTTCTTATTTTTGCATTTTTTGTCATATCGACTGCAAAATGATTTGCAATTGCTGCACTTCCACCATTTCCAAAAATTAAAATTTTAGCTTTGTTTTTTTTTATTGTTTTACATTGTTGTACTAATTTATTTATTTTTTTTTCATTAAAAGATTTAATTAATAAATTTGAAAACTCCTGTTTATATTTAATTAAAAAATTTTTAGTCATAAAATTTAATTATTGGTCTCAAAACTTTTTTTTTTCTTAGATCGTTGATAGCATTGTTTATTTTTAAAAAATTATATGTTTTACTTACAATTAAATTTATTAAATTTCTATTTAAAATAATAATTTTTGTAAAGTCTTTTAAGTTTTTATCAAAATTTGTTTTTCCACCCCAGCTACCAGCAATATTCTTACCTTTTATAAGTTCAAAAGGATCTATTGATATTTTCTTATTCTTTTCTGGATGAGATGCAAAAATTAAATTTCCAGAATTTTTTAACAAATTAATTGAAGACTCTATACCAAATATTGTTCCAGTAGTTTCAAAAATTTTATCAAATCCACTTTTGTGATTTTTTTTACAATTATTTTGCATTAATTTAAACTCTTTGCGGTTTAGAAAAGTACAATTTTTAAAAAAAGGTTTAATTTTTTTTAATATTTTAGAATTAATATCATATGCATAAACTTCAACATTTTTATAAAGTCTCGTCGCCATAAGTGAGGATATTCCAACTCCACCTAATCCAAGTATTAAAATTTTATTTTTTTTTTTTAAATTTCCTTGGTTCAAAACCATTCCAGCTCCCGTTGGAAGAGCGCAACCCAAAAGAACAGACTCTCTCATTGTAATCCTTTTTGAATATTTATTAACACAATTTTCAGGAACTATCGTATAGTTCATGAAAGTTGCTACTTTACCTGAATTAATTCTTTTATTTTTTTTTGGATATTTATAAAAAATATTACTAGCATCTTTTCCTTTAGATTTTATCCAACTTATAAAAACATTATCTCCAGGTTTAACTTTTCTAACATTTCGATATTTTTTGATTATTGTGCCACTGGCTTCATGTCCTAAGACATGAGGTATATATTTGATACTATCTCTCATTCCTAAGATTTCAAATATTTGACTCCCACAAATACCAGAATACTTAATTTTTACCAATACTTGACCTTTTTTAAGTTTTGGTATTTGTACGTCGTTTAAAATTCTAAGTGGTTTCGCCACATTTTCTAAAACTGCGATTTTATTTTTTATATTGTTCATTAATTATTAATTATTAATTATTCTTATTTTAAATTTTTTCAAAAGATAATTTTCAACAACATCCCTCTCATAATTAGTTTTTTTTATATATTGTATTTTTGCTATATCTGGAATTAAATTGTCATTTCGTTTATAATAATTCTTTAAATAACCTCTATAGTTCCTTGTAATACCATAAGTGTAAATTATTTTTGCCCCCATAAGACATCCAAGATGAAGTGCAGATAAATAAGTATTATTGGAATTTACTAAGTAATTGGACTTAGTTTCAATTTTTTTAAGTTGTTTAGAGATAGAATTTTCTAACTTAGAATAATGATTAAAATAATAAAATTTTTTAGTAGAAAAGTTTAATATTTTTGATTCATTATCTCCATATAGGTATTTAGAGAATATTAGTGTACTTTTATTATTAATATTTAAAGGAGTTTCTTTTGCTAATATAAAGTCAGATTTTATATAATTTGCTACACGATTTATAGCGATTATTTTCGAGTTCCTAATTTTTGTTCTGAAAGTTTTTTTATCAAATTTTCCTGAGCCTAGTATATATACTATTTTTGTTTTATTAAAAAATAACTTATTTATTAAATTAGCATTTTTAATGAATAATTTTTTTCTCTTCCTGTAATTTGCAATTACATATTTATAATTTATTTTTTGGTATTGAATTTTTTTATTTCTTAAAAATAAATTTAGAAATTGTTTATTTGAATACAAATTTTTTTGTAATTTAAAAAGTCTTAAATTAAAATTTTTTTTTGGTCTTAAGTTATTTTTTGATCCAAAAATCAAGAAATGAAAGGTTTTTGAAAGTAAAAAGCTTTTTGAGTAGTACTTTTTATCAATAAATTTTCTTAAATTTAAAAATATGATTGCTTTTAATTTAATTTTATTAATAATTATTTTCAACATTTTGAATTATATTTAAAATTTGAAAAAAATTAAATTACATATATAGGTTATTTTAAAATTTTTTTAATGAAATTAAGGTCTTTAAAATCATCAATTTCAAATGATCTGTATTTAGGCATTTCAAAAAAACCTATTCTTTTAAACAATCTATTTTTAAATTTAAAAAATAAATTAAGATTAAAAATATAAAAAGCTCCATTTTCAAAATAAACATTTTTAAAATTTTGTCTTCTAGGCCTGTTTTTATAATCATAATTTATACTCTTAAAATTAAATTTACTTAATGGTTTCCAAAAAAATATTTTTTCTTTATATCCAGAAAGCATACTATCATATTTCCCTCGTTTAAATTTTTTTCTAGCAGATATTAAGTCATTAGCTTTTAGCATTGGTGATGTTGCTTGCACAAAATATACTGTTTTATATTCTCTTTTTAAAAAACTTTTTGTTTTAAGTATTTCTAATAACGATTCTTCCGAACTAGAGGTATCCTTTGCATATTTGTTTGATCTTAAAAAAAAATCTAAATATTTTTGTTTATTTGGAAAATATTTTCTAATTACTTTAAAGTAATATTTTTTATCAGAAGATATTATTACTTTTTTAAAAATTTCTGAACTTAATACACTCTTAAGTGTATAGTAAATTAATGGATATCCTTTAACAATTTTTATATTTTTATTTTTTATACCTTTACTTCCAGATCTAATTAAAATTATACAAATATCTGACATTGAATTTTAATATTAAAAATTAAGCTTTTTTAGTTTACTTCTTAAAAATTATTAATAAAAGATATATGATGTTTTTAAAAAAAAATTTACTTTTAAAACCCAAAATTATCGCAGAAATAGGCTGTAATCATAAAGGAAACCTCGGTATAGCAAAAGAAATGATTAAACAAGCAGCAGATGCAGGAGTAGATTATGTTAAATTTCAAAAAAGAAATAATAAATATTTGTTAAAAGATAAATATAATGACCCACATCCAGTGCCAGAAAATTCATATGGGAAAACTTATGGAGAGCACAGAGAATATTTAGAATTTAATATTAAACAGCATAAGGAATTATATCTTACATGTAAAAAATTTAAAATAGGTTATTCAACTTCTGTGTGGGAAAAAAAATCAGCTTTAGACATGATAAAAAGTAAATTAAAGCTAGATTTTCTGAAAGTACCTTCAGCCTGCAATTTAGATTTTGAATTACTTGAATGCCTAGCAAAAGGATTTAAAAAAAAAATTCATATTTCACTTGGTATGACTACTAATTCAGAAGTAAAAAAAATATTCAATTTTTTTAAAAAGTATAAAAGAGAAAAAGATTTAGTATTTTATGCATGTACTTCTGATTATCCTGCAAAATTTGATGATTTGTGTTTATTAGAAATTCTTAGTTTAAAAAAAAAATATGAAAAGAAAGTTTCTTCGATTGCATTCTCAGGACATCACCTCGGTATAGCAGTTGATGTAGCTGCTTTTGTTTTAGGAGCTTCTTATATTGAAAGACATTATACTCTAGATAGATCATGGAAAGGTACTGATCATTCAGCATCATTAGAAACGAGTGGTCTAACAAAATTATGTAGAGATATTAATAATACTTTTAAATCTTTAAAATATAAAAATGGTAAAATTTTAAAAAGTGAATTATTTCAAAGAAAAAAACTAAAATTGAACATTTAATAATTAATAATTTTAATTTAAATTCTTTGTTAAAGTAATTTCCCAGTTATTTGCTTTCTTTTTTAGTTTATTCATAAAAATATATTTAGCTGCTTTAGTAACTAATTTTTATTATTAGTTTTATCTTTTTTTGACAAAATGGGTGCATGTTTTCTGAACCACTTAATTTTAGAAAGTTTTGAATCCCATTTAAGTGTGAACTGAAATTTTGGTGAGTAATAATTAGTAGTTTTATATAATACCTCAGCTTCTTTCGAGATCACTTGAAAACCATGAGCAAAACCTTTTGGTATCCACAACTGCTTCATATTTTTTGATGAAAGTTTTAAACCAAACCATTTACCATATGTGGATGATTTTTTTCTTAAATCTACAGCAACATCAAATATTTCCCCAGATATAACTCTTACAAGCTTATCTTGTGCATAAGGAGCTTTTTGATAATGCAATCCTCTTATTACGCCCCTTTTAGATTTTGAGTGATTATCTTGTACAAATTTTATTTTTTTTCCAATTAATTTTTGAAAATTTTTACTGTTAAAACTTTCATAAAAAAATCCTCTATTGTCTTTAAATTTTTTAGGAACTAAAATTTTTACATCAGGAATTTTTGTATCAATAATTTTCATTAGTTTTTAAGTAGATTTTTAATATACTTTTGATATTCACTTTTTATATTTTTATTATTTGACTTCATTAAGTCTATTTTTGAGATCCATTTATTATTTATAGCAATCTCCTCTAAGCAGCCAATCTTTAGACCTTGTCGTTTTTCGGTACTTTGGATAAATAGTTGAGCTTCTAAGAAACTATCATTTGTTCCTGCATCCATCCATATATTGCCTCTATTTAAGATTTTAAAATCAAGTTTATTTTTTTTTAAATAAATTTTATTTAAATCAGTAATCTCAAGCTCTCCTCTTTTTGAAGGTTTCAAAGTTTTGGCATATTTAGGAGCATCTTGATCATAGAAATAAAGACCTGTTACCGCATAATTTGACTTTGGTTTTGAAGGTTTTTCTTCAATACTTAAAATTTTACTATTTTTAAAATTGACCACACCATATCTTTTTGGCTGATTAACGTGATAAGCAAAAATTGTAGATTTAGAATTTAAGTTTGCACTTTTTAGATTTTCTCTAAAATTATTTCCATAAAAAATATTATCTCCAAGAATTAGTGCTGATGGTGATCCATTAAGAAAACTTTCAGCAATAATTAATGCTTGTGCAAGACCATCTGGAGAAGGCTGTTCTGCATAATCTAAATTAATACCTATTTTTTTACCGTTTCCAAAAAGTTTTTGAAAATTTGGCAAATCACTTGGAGTACTAATAATTATAATATCTCTAATACCAGCCAACATTAATGTTGAAAGAGGATAATAAATCATAGGTTTATCATAAATTGGTAAAAGTTGTTTTGAAACAACTTTAGTTAAAGGATACAATCTTGTTCCAGATCCTCCTGCTAAAATTATGCCTTTACGTTTCATTTTGATATATAATTATTTAAAATATTTTTTGAGATGTTTATAAAATCATCACTCCAGTGTGGCAAATCAAATTTAATTTCTTTTTCAATTTTTTCAGTTTTAAAAATTGAATTTTTTGGTCTAGCCGCTTTAGTTGGAAATTCACCAGAGGAAATCGCCATTATTTTGTCTGGATCAGTCTTAAATATTAAACCATGATTTTTAGCAAATTTTAAAAATATTTTTGCAATTTCATGCCATGTTGTTTTTCCTTTAGGAGCAAGATGATAAATTCCATTTGGCCAAGGTTTTTTGTTGTATATTGTTTCAATTAAATCTTTAGTCACTTTTGAAATAAGAATAGTAGATGTTGGAACACCAAATTGATCATTTACTACTTTTAATTCACTTTTGTTTAAAGATAATTCTAAAATTTTATTTACAAAATTCGAACCATTTTCTCCGATGACCCAAGATAATCTTATAATATAATATTTTCCGTTTATTTCAGATATTGCTTTTTCACCTTTTAATTTTGAACTACCGTAAACATTAATCGGGTTTGTATAATCGTTTTCTGTGTAGGGTGATTTTTTATTACCATCAAAAACATAATCTGTTGAGTAATGAATTAGAAAACAATCAAGTTCCTTAGCTATTTTAGCAATATTTCTTACTGCTATTTCATTTATTTCAAAAGCTAATTTTTTTTCATCCTCAGCTCTGTCCACAGCAGTATATGCCGATGCATTTATGATAATATCTGGATTTATTGATTTAATTATCTTGGATACTTTATTTAGATTTGTTACATCAAGCTCTTTTTTATTAAATGCAAATAAGTTAAATTTACTACTTAAATCATTTCTTAATTTTTGTCCTAATTGTCCGTTTGAACCCAAAATAACAATTTTCATTTATACTGTTTTTTAATCCAATCTTGATAGGATCCATCAACAACTTTTTCAACCCACTCTTGATTATTTAAATACCATTGAATTGATTTCAAAATTCCAGTTTCAAAAGTTTCAGTTGGCTTCCATTTAAGTGTTTTATAAATTTTAGTAGAATCTATCGCATATCTTCTGTCGTGACCTGGTCTATCTTTAACAAAAGAAATTAATTCTTTATAGCTCTTAATATCTGAGCTGTTTTCAACAGGTTTTAATTTATCTAATATTTCACAAATATAATTAACAATTTCTAAATTTGTTTTTTCGTTATTTCCTCCAATATTGTAAACTTCTCCTGGATCTCCTTCGTCTAGTACTTTACAAATTGCATTACAGTGATCTTCAACATATAACCAATCTCGTATTTGCTTACCATCCCCATATATTGGTAACGATTTTTTTTTTAAAGCATTGTGAATTATTAATGGGATTAGTTTTTCTGGGAATTGGTATGGACCGTAGTTGTTAGAGCAATTAGTTATTAAAGTTGGTAAACCATAGGTTTTATTATACGCCCTCACCAAATGATCAGACGATGCTTTACTAGCACTATAAGGGCTATTTGGCTTATACCTATTTTGTTCTGTAAATTTTTTTTCAGATGCTTTTAGCGATCCATAAACCTCGTCTGTAGATACATGCAAAAAACGGAACTCTCTCTTACGATTTGCGTTTAAATTTCTCCATATATCTCTTGTGCATTCGAGTAAATTAAAAGTTCCAAGAATATTAGTTTTTATAAAAGCTTCAGGACCATGAATTGACTTATCAACATGAGATTCTGCAGCAAAGTTTATCACAGCACGAAAATTGTATTCATCAAATAAATTATAAATTAATTTTTTGTCATTTATATCTCCTTTTGCAAATACATGTTTTTCATTATCAGGTTTATTATAAAAGTTGTTTAAATTTCCAGAGTAAGTAAGATTATCTAAGTTAATTATTAATTCTTCACACGAATTATTCCATTTATTAATAAAGTTTGAGCCAATAAATCCTGCACCACCAGTAACTAAAATAGTCATAAAATAATTTTAAACTTTTTTAAAAATTAATGCAAAAAAAAGCATTAAATTTCCTTTTTTTGTTTGTCTATAAATTTTTAATTCTTTAAAAATTTTATATATTCTAATTTTAAAACTAGAATTTCTATATTTATAAAAATTTTTTACTAATTTATTTTTATTTTGATTTACTCGAAAATATTTTAAAATATATAAAAGATGAATTTTGTTCATATCATGCCACTTTTTGTATCTTCCACTAAAACCCCAATAAATTCTTTTTAATGTGTTAAGAAAGCCTACATTCGAACCGACAACGTTATTTCCGTGTTGTCTGTAATAAACTAGAGGTTTTTTAATATATAAAAATTTAAAATCAAGTAACACTGCTATTTGGTAAACATACCAATCATGTGAAGCAGGATTTTTAATTTTTATTTTTTTTAAAATATTATTAAATTTTTTACTCCAAAGTTGAGTATTTCCACCTGTAATTGATTGAACTAGAGAATTTTCTAGACTAGGCTTTTTTTTAAATAAAATACTTTTTCCTGTTTGATTCAAATTTTTATCAGTATAAAAAGTCCTGCATCCACAAACATCAGCTTTATATTTTTTAATTTGAGATATTGAATAAAATAATTTATTAGGTAA
>MDTD01001508.1_pt1 | contig 15100 bp, 16 predicted proteins | sample 811221 | NCBI WGS metagenome assembly MDTD01 (sample SAMN05326646, study PRJNA326480) | marine metagenome | isolation source: seawater | place: Pacific Ocean: South West | collected 2011
ATTCAGCCATTTAAAAACTATAGTCTGATAAGAGGTCTTTTAAGTACCAAAAAAACATTATTAGATAGAAAATTTCTTAATAAATTTTTTGATACAAAAAAATACAATTTAAATCTTGATAATCTACAAATTAAGACTGAAAGTAGATTTTCTTTAGAAGTTTTCAAAATTTTCGAAATAAAAAATTTAAATATTGATTCGAAAATGAATATTAGTAATTTAATTTTTAATAACTTTAATAAAAGTTTACCAAAATATTTGCCCACGTTAAAAAAAGATTTTGAACTTGTTAATCAAAAAATTAATCTACAAATTAAAAACAAAGAATTAAATCTAAAGGGTTCTGGAGATTTAGTAATTGATGATAAAAAAGATAAAATCGATTATAAGCTCGAGTATAAAAACAAAGTTTTACATTTTAAGATAATCGCCGAACTATTAAATAATATAATAAATATTCCAGAATTGAATTATACAAAGAATTCTAATGTTGAATCATCATTAAAACTTGTTGGGAAATTTTCAGATATAAGCAATATTCAATTTGAAGAGATTAAATTTGAGTCTGAGTCTAATTATATCAATGCTCTTAACTTAGATATTAAAAATAATAAATTGCAAAATATTAATCAACTAAAAATAAATTTGATTAATAATTCAAAAAAAATTAATGAAATAGAAATGGATTATAAAAATAAAAATTATAAAATAATTGGAAAGTCTTTAGATGCCTCTAAAATTATTGATAATATTATAAATTCTGAAAACGAGAAATCTATTTTTTATGATTTAAGTTCAAAGATAAATATATCAATTGAAAAATTTTATATAGATAATGAAAATTATCTAAATAATCTTAATTCTAAAATTGAATACAAAAAAAACAAAATAAACAATTTAAACTTGGAAGGTGAATTTAATAAAAATCAAAAGCTTATTTTTAGAATATTTCACAAAGGCTTAATAAAAAATACTTTTCTTTACTCTGATTTTGCAAAACCATTAGTTAAAAGATACAAATTTATAAAAGGTTTTGAAGAAGGGACCTTAGAGTTAGTTTCAACAAAAATAAATGATAAATCAACTTCAAATTTGAAGATTACAGATTTTAAATTAAAAGAGATGCCAGTTCTAACAAAGCTTTTAACATTAGCCTCATTACAGGGAATCGCTGACATCTTAACTGGTGAAGGAATAAGGTTTAATGATTTTGAAATGTCTTTTCAAAATGAAAATAAAAAAACAATAATTGAAGACTTATATGCGATAGGACCAGCAATTTCAATAATGATGAATGGATATGTTCAGAAAAATGAATTAGTAAGTTTAAAGGGGACTTTAGTTCCCGCAACAACGATTAATAAATTTATAAGCACTATTCCTGTTCTAGGAGAAATATTAGTTGGAAATAAAACGGGCGAAGGGGTCTTTGGAGTAAGCTTTAAAATTAAAGGTTCTCCAAAAAAACTTAAAACTTCTGTTAATCCAATTAAAACTCTTACACCAAGATTTATATCCAGGACTTTAGAAAAAATAAAACAATAGCTTAACTTAATTTAAAAACTACATGTTTTTTTTTTCCTATCGACAACTTCAAGATTTTTTCCTCATTAAAATTTTGTTTTGAAATAGCAAATTTTTCATCTTCAATTGTTTTATTATTAATTTTGATACCTTTATTTTTTATCATTCTTCTTATTTCATTTTTTGAAGTTAACAATTTAGATTTAAATACTAATTCAATAATATTTAAATTACTCTCGAAATTTGACTTACTTAATTTTACTGTTGGAAGTTGATCTCCGACTAAACCTTTTACAAATATATTTTTAGCCGTAGATTCTGCTTTATCTGATAATTTTTTTCCATGGAGTAATTCAGTGGCACTATTTGCCAATAATATTTTTAAATCATTAATATCACTGTTTTTTATTTTATGAATCTTTTCAATTTGAATATCAGTAAACATTTTTAAAAATTTTATAACATCTCTATCATCCGTATTTCTCCAAAATTGCCAGTAATCGAAAGATGATAAAAGCTTCTTATCAAGCCAAATTGCTCCCTTTTCAGTTTTTCCCATTTTAGCTCCTGAGGCCAAAGTAATTAAAGGGGTCGTCAATCCATATACTGACTTACTTGAATATCTTTTGATCAAATCTACTCCATTTACAATATTTCCCCATTGGTCTGAACCACCAATTTGAAGCATGCAATTTTTTGTTTTATTTAATTCTAGAAAATCATATGCTTGTAAAATCATATAATTAAATTCCATATAACTAAGCGACTGTTCTCGCTCTAAACGCATTTTAACACTGTCAAAGCTAAGCATTTTATTAATGGTAAAATGTTTACCTACTTCTCTTAAAAAATTTATATAATTAAGTTTTTTTAACCATTTATGATTATTGACAAAAATTGGTTGTAAGGATTTGTTGTTTGTTTTAAGAAATATTTTAAATACTTTTTGTATACTTTTAATATTGCTTTCAATAATCTTTTCTGAGAGTATTTTTCTAGTCTCTTCTTTACCTGATGGATCCCCAATTCTTGTTGTTCCCCCACCAAGTAAAACAATAGGTTGATGACCATGTTTTTGAAGTAACTTCAAGCACATTATTTGCATCAAACTTCCTACATGAAGACTTGAAGCGGTGCAGTCAAATCCTATATAAGCTCTAACTTTGTTTGAACTCATCAATTTTTCTAATTCCTCAAAATTAGTACATTGATTAAAATACCCTCTTTCCTTGAATTCTTCTAAGAATGATTTATTCATAAAATTTATTAATTTAGGTCGGCTTTATTATACTTTATTATAAGCACAATTTAAAAAAAAATGAAAAAATATTTCAATAGTTTAGGTTTAATGAGTGGAACTTCCGGGGATGGTATAGATGCATCAATTATTAATTCTGACGGGGAAAATGTCTTTAATTTAATAACTAATAAATATAGGAAATATGATGAAAAATTGTCTGAGGAAATTTTTTCAATTCAGGAAGAGGTCAATTTTGCCGTAAAAAACACAAATAATTTACAAGATATAATCAAAAAACACTCAAAAAAAATTGAAAAAATATCAATTAAAATTACAAATTTTCATATTGATTTATGTAAAGATTTATTAAAAACATTTGATGTTGATGTTATTGGATTTCACGGACAAACAATACTTCACAAGCCCCAACAATTATTATCAATTCAAATAGGTTCTGGTAAAATTCTGTCAAAATCTACAAAAAAGATGGTTGTTTACGATTTTAGAAAAAATGATATTCTAAATGGAGGAGAAGGTGCTCCACTTACCCCAATTTTTCACAAATTAATCTGTAATAAAAAAAAACTAAAATTACCAGTAAGTATTTTGAATATAGGCGGAATTGCAAATATAACAAACATTAATCAAGATGAAAGTATTTCAAGTTACGATATTGGACCAGGAAACTGTATGTTAGATAATTGGATTAAGTTAAAATCGACTAATTTTACATTTGATAAGAATGGGTTATTATCAAGGGCTGGTAAAGTTGATAAATTTATATTAAATCAAGCACTAGATAATTATTTCAATAGTGATTTGGTCAATAAAAAATCTTATGACATTAATGATTTCGAAATCCAATTTTTAAGAGGGCTGAATTTAGAAAATGGAGCTGCAACATTAGTTGAATTTGTTTCTGAAATCTTATCAAAAAAAATAAAAAATAAAAATTTATATTTATGTGGTGGAGGCAGAAAAAATTTACACTTAATAGATACTTTACAAAAAAAAATGGATATAAAATTGAAAAATATTGATGAGATTAACATTGATGGTGATTTTGTTGAGTCCCAAGCATTTGCTTATTTAGCTATTAGGTCAATTTTAGGTTTACCTATCACTTTTCCAGAGACAACAGGATGTTTAAAACCCTCAACTGGTGGCGAAATAATCGAATGTTAATATAAAGCAGTTTCTTTTTTTATATATTTATTTAAAGAGTTTTTTAGTTCATTTTCAGATTTATTAAAAAAATGATTTGCATCACTAATGTGATCAAATTCTACTTTTATACCTTTTTGAGCGCTAAGTCTTTTATCTAATTCATTAATATGTTCTATAGGAACCAATTCATCTTTTTTTCCATATATTATTGTACCTGATGTTGGACATGGAGATAAGAATGAAAAATCATAAACATTGGGTTGTGGTGATATTGCAACAAATCTATTAATTTCTGGTCTTCTCATTAATAATTGCATTGCTATCAATGAACCAAATGAAAAACCAGCTATCCAGCACTGAGAGTTATCGAAGTTTTCTCTTTCTAGCCAATCAAGTGCAGCTGCTGCGTCAGCCAATTCACCCTGTCCATTGTCAAAATCTCCATCGCTTTTACCTACGCCTCGAAAATTAACTCTACATACTGAAAAATTATTTTCTACAAAAGTTTGAAAAGTATCTACAACAACTTTATTATTCATAGTTCCTCCATACTGTGGATGTGGATGAAGCACCAAGGCTATTGGTGAAGTTAATTTTTTACTTTTAAAATACTTTGCCTCAAGTCTTCCAGCAGGTCCTGGTATAAATATTTCAAAAATTTTTGTGCTCATATGTAACTGATAATCAATCTCAAAAAAAAAATTACTTTTTTCTACCAAAACTGAGCGACAAATTGCAAGTCTTTAAAATTCTTAAAACTTGACTAAATAAGTCGGGTATATATAAAAACTAATAAATATAAGGATTTATGAAACTTTCAACGAAGGGTAGATACGCAGTTACTGCATTAGTAGATTTAGCAAGATTCGACCTTAAAAAACCAATTTCATTGAGAGATATATCTGTAAGACAAGGAATTTCTCTGCTTTATTTGGAGCAAATATTTTTTAAATTAAAAAAGTTTAAAATAGTTAGAAGTGTTAGAGGAATTAATGGTGGATATGTATTATGTAAAAATCCATCAGATATAAAAATCTCAGAGGTATTGTTAGCTGTAGATGAAAAAGTAAAAACAATTGGTTGTATACGAAACTCAAAAAAATCGTGTAATGGTAAATCTTCAAAGTGTATAACGCATAGTTTTTGGGATGAATTAGAAACATACATAAATAGTTTTTTTGAGAACAAAAATTTAGGTGACATTATTAATAAAAAAGTAGAGCAAAGGATTCAATGAGAGAAAAAGAAATAGAAAAATTAAAAGATTATAAATATGGTTTTTCAACTGAGATCGAGAATATAAAGGCGCCTAAAGGCTTAAACAAGGAAGTAATTAAGTTTATATCTAATATTAAAAAAGAGCCAAGCTGGATGCTTGATTGGAGACTAAAAGCATTCGAGCGATTACAAAGTATAAAGGAACCTAACTGGCAAAAACCTAAATATCCAAAAATTGATTATCAAGATTTATATTATTATTCAGCACCAAAAAGTGTTAAAGATAAACCAAAAGATTTAAACGATTTAGATCCAAAATTACTTGAAACATATAAAAAATTAGGAATACCGCTTCAAGAGCAAAAAAGATTGAACGGAATAGCAGTTGATGCTGTGTTCGATTCAGTATCTGTTGCAACTACATTTAAAGATAAATTAACTGAAAAAGGAATTATTTTTTGTTCTATGTCTGAGGCAATTCAAAAACATCCAGATCTCATAAAAAGATATCTTGGTTCCGTCATTCCTATCTCTGATCACTACTTTGCTACATTAAACTCAGCAGTGTTTACTGATGGATCATTTGTTTATGTTCCTGAAGGCGTAAGATGTCCAATGGAACTGTCAACATATTTTAGAATAAATGCCTCGCAAACCGGTCAATTCGAAAGAACCTTAATTATTGCAGATAAAGGAAGTTATGTAAGTTATTTAGAAGGTTGCACAGCTCCAATGAGAGATGAAAATCAATTACACGCCGCAAATGTAGAATTAGTAGCTTTAGATGACGCAGAAATAAAATATTCCACTGTTCAAAATTGGTATCCTGGAGACAAAGATGGCAAAGGAGGAATTTATAACTTTGTGACTAAAAGAGGATTATGCAAAGGAAAAAACTCAAAAATTTCTTGGACTCAAGTTGAAACAGGTTCGGCAATTACCTGGAAATATCCAAGTTGTATTTTACAAGGAGATAATTCAATTGGTGAATTTTATTCAGTAGCTATAACTAACAATCATCAAAAAGCTGATACAGGCACGAAAATGATACACATAGGCAAAAACACTAAAAGTAAAATAATATCAAAAGGTATTTCAGCTGGTTATGCTGACAATACGTATAGAGGACTAGTAGATATTTTTCCAAAAGCAAAAAATGCCACAAATTTTACTCAATGTGACTCTCTATTGATGGGAAATAAATGTGGAGCACACACTGTTCCATATATTAAAAATAGGAATTTTGACTCAAATATTGCTCATGAGGCAACAACCTCTAAAATAAGCGAAGATCAACTTTTTTATTGTCAACAGAGAGGATTAAATTCTGAGGAAGCAGTAAGTTTAATAGTGAATGGTTTCTGTAAAGAGGTTCTACAACAATTGCCTATGGAGTTTGCTGTTGAAGCTCAAAAATTAGTTGGCATCAGTTTAGAAGGAAGCGTGGGATAATGTTAGAAATAAAAAATTTAAAAGCAAAAATTGAGGATAAAAGTATACTTACTGGACTTGATCTAAAAATAAATCCAGGTGAAGTTCACGCATTAATGGGCCCGAATGGGAGTGGAAAGAGCACTTTATCCAATATTTTATCCGGTAAAACAGGATATGAGACTTCTGGCGAAATAGTATATGAAAATCAAAATTTATTTAATTTAGAAATTGAAGAAAGAGCCCACAAAGGAATTTTTTTGGCATTTCAATATCCTTTAGAAATACCTGGGGTTAATAATAATAATTTTCTAAAAACATCGGTCAACTCAATACGAAAAGCTAATGGGGACAAAGAACTTGATGCACTAGAATTTTTAAATCTTATTAAAGAGAAAGCATTAGAACTTAAATTTGATGAAAAAAATCTTAGTAGGCAACTAAATGTTGGATTTTCAGGGGGTGAAAAAAAAAAAAATGAGATTTTGCAAATGTCAATACTTAAACCAAAATTATCAATTTTAGACGAAACTGACTCAGGTTTAGATATTGACGCCTTAAAAATTGTATCGGATGGAGTAAATCACTTGAGAAATGACAAAAATGCTTTTCTTATAATTACGCATTACCAAAGATTGTTAAATTATATTAAGCCAGATTATGTTCACGTATTAATTAACGGAAAAATTGTAAAATCTGGCAATTCAGAACTTGCGATTGAATTAGAAAAAAACGGCTACGAAAGTTTTGCAAATGGATAATCAAATAAAAAATGATTTAGAAAAGTTTAGAAATTACAATAAAATTTCTAATAATAATTTCAAATTAATAAAAAATAATTTAACTGAATTTCTTAAAAATGGTTTTCCAAATAAAAAATATGAAGATTGGAAATATTCAGATTTAAATAAAATTATTACAACGCAAATAAAAGATATAAGATTTTTCCATACTAGAGTTAATAAACAGGGCGTTGATCAAATAAAAGACAAATTGTCAAAACAATTATTTGAAAATAATTTCATCTTAAGTGTTAATGGATATATTGAGGAAATTAATTTTGATCACGAAGACCAAAGTCAAATAGATTATAGTTTAATTAAAGACCCAAAAAACATTAATACAAAAAATTCGCTAATATCACTAAATAATACATTTAAAATCGAACATTTAAAAATTTCTATTAATGAAAACTATAATTTAAAAAAACCATTAGTATTAATTTATTCATCAAATAAAGATTTAAAATTTACTAATGTTAACCAAAAATTAGATATAAAATTAAAAAATAATAGCCAATTAAAGATTTTGAATATTTTCGAAGACTTTTCAGAAAATAATTTTTTTAATATTAATCATCAATTTTCAATCGATGAGAATGCAACACTTAAAAATTATCAAATAGATTTTAAAGAAAACTATAACATAAAATATTTATACAAAAATATTATTTTAAAAAAAAATAGCATTTTAGAAAATTTTATTTTTTCAAGTGGTTCAAAATTTTTAAAAAGCGATATAAATTGTAACCTAGATAATTCATATGCATCTGCATTTGTTAATGGGATTATAAATTTAGATAATCACAAACATCATGAAATAAAAACAAGAATAAATCATTTATCTGAAAATACTAAAAGCTATCAATTAATTAAAAGTGTTTTAAGAGATAAATCAACTGCAGTTTATCAAGGTAAAATTTACGTTGATAAAATTGCACAAAAAACTGACGGTTATCAATTAAGTAAAGCAGTGTTATTAGATGAAGGTAGCGAGTTTGATGGAAAGCCAGAATTAGAAATATATGCAGATGATGTTAAATGCTCTCATGGGTCTACATCTGGAAATCTTGATGAAAATAAAATTTTTTACTTAATGACTAGAGGGTTAAGTCAAAAGGAGGCAAAAAAATTACTAATTGATGGTTTTATTTACGAAGTTATTGAAAAAATCACTGACAATGAAATTAAACATTTAATAACGAAAATGATAGGAATAAAAAATGAATATTGATAAAATTAAGAAAGAATTTCCTATTTTTGATAACAAAGTTCATAACAATGATCTTGTATATTTGGATAGTGCTAATTCTTCTCAAAAACCCAGAGTAGTTATAGATAGAATCTATGATTTTTACTCAAAAGAATTTTCAAATATAGGTAGAAGTGTTCACTATTTAGCTGTAGCAGCAACAAATTTATACGAAAATACAAGACTTTCATTGCAAAAATTTATAAATGCCAAAGATAAAAATGAGATAGTTTTTACAAAGGGCGCAACTGAGGCAATTAATTTAGTAGCCACAACATTTGGTCAAAAGTACCTTAAACAAGGTGATGAAGTTTTGTTAACTGAACTCGAACATCATTCTAATTATGTTCCTTGGCATTATTTGAGAAAAACGAGAGGTATCAAAATTGAATTTGCAGAAACAGATGATGACGGAGATATCTCTGTAGAAAGTTTGGAAAAAAAAATTAACTCTAAAACAAAAATAATTGCTGTAACACATTTATCAAATGTTACAGGAGCAATTCTGCCTATAAAAAAAATCGTTGAAATGGCACATTCTAAAAATATTCCTGTTTTAGTTGATGGATGCCAGGGGGCCCCTCATCTTAAATTAGATATGCAAGATCTAGATTGTGATTTTTATGCAATTTCTTGTCATAAAATGTACGGACCAACAGGCTTAGGAGTCTTGTATGCAAAAAAAAAATGGTTGGAAGATTTGCCTCCTTATCAAGGTGGTGGAGGTATGATAAAAGAGGTAAAAAAAACAGGAATTTCTTATGGAGACCTGCCAAACAAATATGAAGCTGGCACGATGGCAACTGCTCAAGTTATTGCATTTAATGAGTCAATAAAATTTTTAGAAAAAATTGGAATTGAAAATGTTATTTCACATGAAAAAGATTTGATAGATTATGGAGAACAAATTTTAAGAAAAAATAATTCTGTCAAATTGATAGGAAACCCAAAAAATAGAGGTGCAGTTTTGTCATTTACTTTAGAAGGTGTACATCCACATGATATCGCTACAATATTAGATGAGGACGGTGTAGCAATAAGAGCTGGCCACCATTGTTGTCAAATTTTACATGAAAAAATTGGATTACCAGCATCTGCTAGAGCATCTTTGGGTATATACAATACAAAAGGCGATTTAGATCAGCTTAATGAGTCTTTGAATAAATGTAAAAAAATTTTTGAGATTTAAATGGACACTAAAGAATTATACCAAGAGATAATTTTAGATCATGGAAAAAATCCTAGAAATTTAAGAAAAACAAAAAACTTTAATAAAGATGCTAAAGGACATAATCCTCTTTGCGGAGATAATGTTCATGTTTACTTAAAATTAGATGAGAAAAAAAAAGTTGAGGATATTTCATTTGAAGGTAGCGGTTGTGCAATTTCTATGGCATCAGCATCTATTATGACTGATTTGGTAAGAGGTAAAGAAGAAGAGGAGGTTAAAGAAATAGTTAATGATTTTTTTTCAATGATCAAAGAAAAAAATGCCTTAGATACTAAGTTACTTAAAAATGATGAAAAAACAAAATTAATGTCGCTATCAGGCGTAAAAAAATTTCCAATGAGGGTTAAATGTGCCACTTTATCATGGCATACATTAACCACTGCAATTGAAAAGAATCAAAATGAAATCAATATAGAAAATTTTGAATTATGATTGAATTAAAAGAAAAAATAATCAATGAGATAAAAAAGATTTATGACCCGGAAATTCCAGTTAATATATATGAACTTGGATTGATATATGATGTGTTGATACACAATAAAAGTGTTCTAGTTAAAATGACTTTGACTACTCCTAATTGTCCTGTTGCAGAAAGTTTACCTAACGAAGTTAAAGAGAGTGTTATGCAAGTTGAAGGAGTTGAAAAGGCTGAAGTAGAATTAGTATGGGATCCACCATGGGATAAATCCATGATGTCTGAAGCTGCGAAGTTAGAATTAAATTTATGAAAAAAAAGATAATTTCTTTAACAGATGAAGCAGCTGATCAAATAAAGAAAATAATGTCTAAAGCAGGCAATAGTGCAATAGGTGTTAGGGTAGGAGTAAAATCTGGAGGCTGTGCAGGCATGACGTATGTTATGGAATATGCGAAAGAAAAAAACCCTAACGATGAAACAATAGATGAGAAAGGTATAACGTTATTTATTGATCCAAGTGCTATCATGTATCTATTGGGAACTAAAATGGATTACAAAACTGAACAATTTTCATCATCTTTTGTGTTTGTAAATCCAAATGAAACTGAGAGATGTGGTTGCGGAGAGTCTTTTAAGACATAAATTCTAGTATTAGTTTAATGCATACCAGCATTGTAATTTATGCATAACTCTGCTATTATATATACCATGAACAAGTTTGAATTTAGAAATTTGCTAAAATCAAAAAAAAATAATTCCAAAAGAATGTCTTTTTTTAGATCTTTGATTAAACCAGTTGAAACTGGGGCAAATGGAACTTTAGATTATGTTGTTAAAAAAGGAACTGGAAAAAACAAGATTGCTTCTACCAGACAGTAACTAGCTAACAACTATAATACATGTCAAACTCTATTGGATGAGGTGTGTGTTCAAAATTGTGTATCTCTTCAAACTTCAATGCAATATATGCATCAATTTGATCATCAGTAAATACATTTCCTTGTTTTAAAAAATCCCTATCTCTATCCAGGCTCTCCATTGCCTCTCTTAATGAGCCACAAACTGTTGGAATATTTTTTAATTCGTTTTCGGATAACGAATATAAATCTTTGTCCAAAGATTTTCCTGGATTTATTTTATTTTTGACACCATCTAACCCAGCCATCAACATTGCCGCAAATGTTAAATACGGATTTCCTGATGCATCACCAAATCTTACTTCACATCTAGCTGCTTTCTTACTTAATGTAATTGGTATTCTACATGAAGCTGACCTGTTTCTTGCAGAGTAAGCTAGAAGCACTGGCGCTTCAAATCCAGGTATAAGTCTTTTGTAACTATTAGTAGTAGCATTTGAAAATGCATTAATTGCTTTTGCATGTTTTAATATTCCACCAATATAATGTAAAGCTGTATCCGAAAGACCCGCATATTTATTTCCAGCAAACAAAGCATTATTACCTTTCCATAATGATTGGTGTATATGCATTCCTGAACCATTATCACCCTTTACAGGTTTTGGCATAAAAGTTGCTGTTTTACCAAATGAGTGTGAAACCATATGTACAATATATTTGTACAATTGCATGTTATCTGCTTGGTCAACTAATGTACCAAATTTAATGCCTAATTCATGCTGACTTGGAGCTACTTCATGATGATGTTTTTCAACAGTTATACCTACATCTCTTAATGATTTTAAATATTCACTTCTCATGTCCTGAGCACTATCAACCGGTGGAACTGGGAAATATCCACCTTTTACACCAGGTCTATGACCCATATTACCATTTTCATATTTTTTTCCAGAATTATAAGGACCCTCTGTACTATCTATTTTAAAGCCGGTTTCATTCATGTCATTTTTAATTCTGACATCATCAAAAACAAAAAACTCTGCTTCTGGACCAAAAAAAGCTTTATCACCAATACCGGTTGTTTTTAAATATTTTTCTGCTTTTTTTGCGGTTCCTCTAGGATCCCTTTCGTAAGGATCTTTTTTTACTGCGTCTAAAATATCGCAAAAAATTGTAAGAGTATTATGAGACGTAAAAGGATCCATGATTAGTCTAGATAAATCCGGTTTTAATATCATATCCGACTCATTAATTGCCTTCCATCCAGATATAGATGAACCGTCAAAAAAGACACCTTCATTTAACATCTCTTCATCTACAGTGGATGCATCCATTGTCACATGTTGGAGTTTTCCTCTAGGGTCAGTAAATCTTAAATCTAAATATTCTACGTTTTTATCTTTAATTGTTTTAATTACATTTTTTACAGTCATAAGAATCCTTATTAAAATTAATTGGATTATTATCAAAAAAAAATATAATTTGACCGCTTATTAAGCATATACCTCCTATGCAATTAGAGCATAGGACAATAAAATGTACCGAATAATAGATTTATGTGAGCAATATGATAGAAATTGAGTTAAAAGAGCCAGTAATTAGAGTAAAAATTGCACTGAAAAAATTCAATGAAAATCTTAAAATAAAAATTTTGAATACCTCAGCGAGAACTGCTAAAGATGCAGCAAAATCATTAAATTGTGAGGTTGGAGCTATAGTTAAAAGTCTCTTAATCAAAACTGAGAAAAAATATAAATTATGCCTCATTTCTGGAGATAAAAAGTGCTCACTTAGTAAATTAAAAAGATTATTAGAGATAAAAGATATTTGTTTAGCGAGTCCGAATGAAGTTAAAATTCAAACAGGATATACTATTGGTGGAGTTTCTCCAGTAGGTCATATAAATGAAATTGAAATAATGGTTGATAACACATTAAATAGATTTGATAAAATTTTTGCAGCAGCTGGTCATCCAAATAGTATTTTTGAGATAGACTTTGAAAACCTTGTGAAACTTACAAAAGGAAAAATAATGGATATTTCAGAATGAAATCCCCTAGGTTTTATGATTATCTATTATTAACTATTTTAGCATTAATTTGGTCATCCGCATTTTTTAATATAAAGATTGCTACAAACTCTTTTGGACCAATCACAATAGCTTTTTTAAGAGTTTTTTTTGCATCTATACCACTGCTAATTTTATGTCATTTTAAAAAAATAAAAGTAGAGGCCTTCACTAAAGACTGGCATAGATTTGCAATAATTGGTTTTGTAAATCTTGTGTTGCCTTTCTTTCTTATTTCATATGGAGTTAAATTTGTTCAAAGTAATTTGGCGGCAATATTGATGTCTAGTACACCTTTGACATCTACAATTTTGGGACATTATTTTACTAAACTAGAAAAATTTAATTTAACAAAAACACTAGGAGTACTTGTCGGTTTTTCAGGTATTGTTTATTTATTTTCTGATAATCTTCTTATAAATGAAAATAATTATTTTGCTGCTATCTTAATTCTTTTAGGTGCAACGGGTTATGTAGTTGGAGGAGTATTAACTTTAAAAATAAGTAATAAAAAAAACGAGAATGTAACAACTTCAATTTGTATTTGGGCCACTTTAATTCTTATACCTTTAACTTTATATTTTGAAAATCCCAAAGGTTTGGATCCTGAATTAATTTCTCTAATATCGGTAATTTATTTAGGTATTGTTGCTACTGGAATAGCGTGGTTGTTAAGATTTAAAATTTTAACAGACAATGGTCTTATATTTCAATCTCAAGTATCTTTTCTAATTCCTATTTTTGGAATAATATTAGGTTACATTTTTTTAGGAGAAGTGATTACTCCAAAAATAATAATATCTGTAATTCTAGTTCTAATAGGAATTTATTTAGCAAAAAAATCTACTGATTAATTTGATCATACATCCATTTAATATGTAAAGGCGTTGTTTCACAACAACCTCCAATAATAGTCGCACCTTCATCTACCATATCTTTAATAAAATTCTTAAATTCACGCTCTGATATATTTTTCTTACCAAGTCTTAAGTTTGGATTAATACCTTCTTCATCAAATTTAGCATCGTTAAAATCTTTAACCGGCAAAGGCTCATCTAAGCCCCACAAATTTACCTTAAATCCATAATTTATACCTGTATTACTGAGCTCTTTGGATGCAATTCTTACTATGTCCATTGAAGTACAAGCTATAACTAAGCCTAGCCAATTCTTATTGTTATATTTATTTATAGTTTCTAAAAGATTTTCTCCTGATGAAAGTTTTCCATTTTTCTTTAGGTGTAAACCAACTAAAACTGGTTTCTTTAATTTTTCACATATATTCATTGATATTTCGAGTTCTCTGCTACTAGATAAAACATCTAAATAAAAAAAATTCACATATGGAGCAATTAATTTTGCTTGATCGTAGAAATTTGACTCAATAATTTCCTTATCTCTTTCATCCTTCACGTATGTATTGTTTTGAGCAGGTAAACATCCAGCCAAAATTGTATTTTTATTAATATTTTCAATTGCCTTTAAAGCTAGTTCACATGCTTTTTCATTAACATATTTAAACTTATTTAAAACTTTGTTTTCCTTTAATCTTACTTTTCTCGTAGTGAAAGTATTAGTTAAAATAACATCTGCACCAGCTTTTATAAAATTTTCATGAATATTGATTACCAAATTATGATATTTCTCTTCTATTAGAGAACTAGCTGACCATAAAGTTCCTTTCGATTTTAAACCTTTTGCTAATAGCTCTTGACCCATACCTCCATCAAGAATTTTTATGTTTTTAAAAAAATCATTTTTTATCATTTAATTAATCTAATTTATTTTTTTAAAATCTAATAAATAAAGTTTTTGACATTTAAACGTAATTAATTCAATTCAAAGTTGAATATACGAATGAATACCATTTACATGGTATCCATTTTGGTCTTTAATTTAGTTTATATAAATAAAA
>MDTD01024597.1_pt1 | contig 15099 bp, 20 predicted proteins | sample 811221 | NCBI WGS metagenome assembly MDTD01 (sample SAMN05326646, study PRJNA326480) | marine metagenome | isolation source: seawater | place: Pacific Ocean: South West | collected 2011
AATAATCCCATTCCATAAACATTTGGCGCCATTACCCAGTCAGATGAGTCTACAAACATTTCCATAAACCATTTGTAAACTAGCTTTGGATTTATCTCACAAAGGTTCATGATGTTAGCCAGTATCATTAGTCTTTCTATATGATGTGACCAACCATATTTTTTTGCATTATTAATTGCATGATCCAAAGGAACTAAACCTGTATTTCCTTCATACCAAGATTTTTTCATTTTTCTTTTATGATTAAAAAAATTAGTTTTATCTAGTCTCTGGTCGAAGTTTTGGTAAATTCCTCTCATAAATTCTCTCCATCCAATAATTTGTCTTATGTAACCTTCAAAGGAATTCATAGGAACTTTATTTTCGATCTTTTTAAGCTTAATTATTATTTCCTCAGGCGTAATTAGACCTAAATTAATTAGTGGGCTCAATGCGCTATGAAAAACTGTATTAGATTTATCTGTTACTGCATCTTCGTAGTCGCCAAATAGTTTGATTCTATCTTTAAAAAATTCATCTAACCACTTAATTGAATCTTTTCTGGTGGTTGGAAACCAAAAATTTTCAGTATCACCTGGATGATTTTTAAAATTAGAATTAATAAATTTTTTGAGTTGTGTTGTTTCTTTAGTATCTTTTACTTTTGAAATTTCTGGAATTTTTATGGAGTTTGGAAGTTTTTTTCTATTTTCTTCGTCAAAGCTCCATTTATTTCCCTTAGGAGTTCCATTTTTATTCATTAAGAGATTTGTCTTTGCTCTAACAATTTTATAAAAATTAGCCATAAAAGGTCTTTTATTTTTAGACAGATAATTCTTAAACTCATTTCTTTGTATTAAAAACATTGGGGAGGATATTTGATTTATTTTAATAGAATTTTTTTTGCAAATATTAATTATTCTCTTTTCAAAAAATTTATCTTCAATTTCAAAAAATGAAATTTCTCTAATTTTTTTTTCTTTTATGACTTTTTCAATTTTCTTTTCGTAAGATAATTTAAAATCTTTACTGAGATCTTTGTAGATTATATTAAAATTTTTAGATCTTAGCTCATCCTTAAAAGATCTCATTGAAGATAAAAATAAAAGAATCTTTAATTTGTGATGTTTTTCAAAAGTGCATAACTCATAATCTTCAGCCATATAAAATACGTGATCTTTATATTTGCTAAAATAATTAGGGCTAAAAAGCTGATTGCCTAAAATTATGAATAATTTCATATATCTAATCTACATAATTTTCCACATAAATTACACGCGTCATTATTAGACTATAATTTTCCAATAATAATGGTATTTTTGGCTATGAAAAAATTAATTATAGGTGCTACAGGATCTATTGGTTCTGCACTTTCCAAAAAATTAAAAGATCAAGGTGATGATGTGCACCTAGTAGGTAGGAATAAAGCTGAGTTAACCACTTTAGCTGAAAAACTCAATTCTTCTTTTACTGTGGCAGATGTACTTACTGAAAATTACGCTGATCAAATTATTAAAGACGTTGGTGGAGATATAGATGGGCTAGCGTTTTGTGTTGGATCTATTGATTTGAAACCAATTAAGTTAACAAAAAAAAGTGATTATATGCAAAGCTTTAATTTAAATTTAATATCAGCTACTGAAATAATTAGAGCAACGTACGAAAGCCTCAAGCTAAACAAAGGATCAATCGTTTTATTTTCAACAGTCGCAGCTAGAAAAGGTTTTTTAAATCATAGTATTATTAGCTCTGCTAAAGCAGCTATAGAGGGGTTAACAGTTGCACTAGCCGCTGAGTTTGCCCCTAACATAAGGGTTAATTGTATTGCTCCAAGTTTGTCAAAATCTAAAATTGCTGCACCAATGTTAAAAAATGAAAAAATGGCTGAGAGCATCGCCAGAATGCACGCATTAAAAAGAATTGGAGATGGAGATGATTTTTCATCATTAGTAAGTTTTTTATTAAGCAAAGAGAGCTCTTGGATTACAGGACAAATATTTGGAGTTGATGGAGGAAGATCATCTGTCGCATAACAAACTTACTAAAAATTGCTAAAAGGTATTATGAAAAAAATATTTATATTAATTTTTACTTTATTTTTCACTAGCAATATATATGCTGCTGGAAGCGATAGTAGCAGCGACTCTTCTCCAGACACAATGTATGAGGACGCAGTTAAATTAGTTAAAAGAGCTGGCAAACTTGAAAAAAAAGAAAAATTAGACAGAGCAAAAAAACTTTATACTCAAGCATTTAAAAAACTCGAAAAAGCTCACATTTCAGATAAAAAAAATCCGGATATTTTGAATTATATGGGGTTCACATCTAGAAAGGTTGGAAATTTTGATAAAGCTGAAAGTTTTTATTTAAAAGGATTGTCTTTAAAGCCTAATCACAATGGAATAAATGAATACCTAGGTGAATTGTATGTTCAGACTGGTCGAATCGAAAAAGCCAAGGAGAGACTGGATATTTTGAAAAATTGTAATTGTGACGAGTATAAAGATCTTGAATTAATAATTAAAACTCGTGGTGTTAAAATTTACTAAGACAAATCAATAGCAAATTTTTTTAATTTATCTAGCGGAATGAGTTCCAAGGTTTTAATGTTAGTTTTTTTTAAATAGATAGAGCAGGCAACATCCTCTTCGATTGCACGAGCATACCACGTTGCGCAAACACACCATGAGTCACCATTTTTTAATCCCGGAAATCCAAGTTCTGGATGAGGAGTGATCAAATCATTACCTGCTTTTTTTGACCATTCTAAAAACTTATCTGTAACTTTTGCACAAACTGTGTGATAACCTCGATCATTTTTATCAGTGTTACAGCATCCATCTCGAAACCATCCTGTAACCGGATCTGCTGAGCATATAGTTAAAGGTTCACCAAATACATTTTTCTGATCACTCATTTTGAAAATACATTTGCAATATTATTATCTATATTTAGATTAAAAGAAAAAGATCTTCTCTCTAAATTAGATTTTGTTGGATAGGCGGTATGCATTAAATAATTAGGAAATAAAATAACATCACCAACTTTTGGTTGATGGTTATAAATACTTTCGCTTAAAAACATTTTGCTGCCATTGATAAAATCTATTGATCCATCAATTTTTGATTTTTCACTATTTCCATTTTTTTTCTTACTTGGGATCTTGAGATATCCAACTCCGGAAATATGTCCGTTATGGTAGTGTATTGGGTTGTATTCATCATTAAACTGCCTGACAATCCAAAAATTTTTAATATGTATTTTTTTAATTTTTTTTCCTAATATAGTTTTAACATATTTACTAACATTACCAAAAATAACGTTTTCAAGATGCTTTTTTACAAAATCTTTTGGTAATCGTATCTCTTGCTTTACTCTACCTACAAGTTTATTTGAATAATCTAATTTTTCTATTAATCTTTTTTTTGAGAGAATTCTGTCTACTTCACTATTAATTTTATTTACTAATTTTTTTGAAAATTTGATTTTTGCAATTTTTGGTCCAAAAGGTTTTATAATTTTCATTTATAATTTTGTAGGATTAGGTTCGCCCTTATAAACTTCTTTAGGATCGAATTTTTTTTCTTTTTCTTTAAATTCTAAAGATATTTCTTTTTCATTGTTCACCTGTCCAAGAGAAATAGATCTGTAAAAACACGACTCATATCCCACGTGACAGCTCGCGCCATCTCCTATATCTACGGACATCCATAATGAATCTTGATCGTCATCAATTCTGAGCTCTATAACTTTTTGCACAAAACCACTTTTCGAGCCTTTGTGCCAAAGAGCATTTTTGGATCTGCTCCAGTAATATGCTTCTTTAGTCTCAATTGTTTTTTTAAGCGCTTGATCATTCATAAAACCATGCATTAACACATTTCCATTTTTAATATTAGTTGTCACAACTGGAATAAGTCCGGACTGGTCAAATTTAGGCGATAAAAATTTGCCTTCTTCTACTTCAAAAATGTTTTCTCTCTTTTTAAACATATAGGCAAATTAAAGAAAAATGGACGAAATAGCAATTTGCATTAATTGACTATGTCCTATAATAATGGTTACGATTATGAAATTAGTTAAAGAATTTAACAAAAATCAAAGCAATAAGCTTAAAGTATCGGACAAAGAGGCAGAAGAGGCCTTTAGGACTATACTGTCTTGGATAGGAGAAAACCCAGACAGGGAAGGTTTGCAAGAAACACCCAAAAGAGTTGTAAAAGCTTTTAAAGAATATTTTAGTGGATACGACAAAGATGTTAAAAAAATTCTTCAAAAAACTTTTTCTGATGTTGAAGGGTATGATGACATGGTTGTGGAAAAAAATATCTCCTTTGAGAGTCACTGTGAACATCATATGGCCCCAATACTGGGAGTAGTACACATAGCTTATATCCCAAACAAAAAAGTCGTAGGACTAAGCAAATTAGCTAGGACTGTTGAAGTATTTTCAAAAAGACTGCAAACACAAGAAAGACTTAATATGCAAATAGCTCGTGCATTAATGAATGGCCTAGAGGCCAAAGGTGTCGCTGTTACAATTGATGCCTCACATCAGTGCATGACAATGAGAGGCATAAAAAAAGAAAAAGCTAGTACAGTAACAAATTATTACCTTGGAACATTTAAAGATGATCTAGGTATACAAAATAGATATCTCAGGTATATTGCTAAATAAATGACGAATAAATTTAAAGCAGTATTAATTAACAATGAAAACGAAAAATTCTCAAGAGCAATCAAAGAATTAAGCATAAATGATCTAAAAGACGGAAATGTTTTAGTTAAAATAGAATACTCAAGTTTAAATTATAAAGATGCTCTAATATTAAATGATGGAGGAAAAATAGTTAGAAATTTTCCTTTCGTACCAGGTATAGATTTTTCTGGCAAGGTTGTGGAAAGTGAAGATAAAAAATTTTCAAAAGATGATAACGTTATCCTAACAGGTTTCAGAGTTGGCGAAGCATACTTTGGGGGATTTTCACAATACGCTAAAGTTGACTCAAATTTTTTAATTAAAATGCCAAAAGATTTAGATAATAAAAAATCAATGATGCTCGGCACTGCAGGCTTTACAGCTTTGCTTTGCTCATTTGCAGTCAAAGCTAAAGAGGAACTACTTTTAGGAACAAAAGTAAAAGATGTTCTTGTAACCGGAGCTACTGGAGGTGTTGGTAGTATTGCAGTAATGATATTAACTAAAATGGGATACGATGTGCACGCTGTTACAGGAAAAAAAGATAAAAATGAATATCTTAAAAATTTGGGAGCTAAAAATATTATTGATAGAAAAGATTTTGAAGGTGATAGTAAATTATTAGAAAAAGGTATTTGGGACGGTGTAGTCGATACAGTTGGTGGTGCAGCACTAACAAAAATATTTGCTCAAACGAAACCAGGCGGTATAGTAGCAGCTTGTGGTAATGCCGGTGGTATTAAAATAAATACTAACGTTATGCCGTTTATTATAAGGGGTGTAAAGTTGTGGGGCATTGATTCTTCTGGTTCGTCATTAAAAAGGAGAGAGTTTGTGTGGAATGAAGCTTCAAAGTTAATCGATTTTACAAAACTTGAGTCATTTACTAAAGAGCTGTCATTTAATGAACTTTTAGATACATACCCAAAATTATTAAAAGGTGAATTTTTCGGCAGAGCTATAGTAAATCCTAACAAATAAAATATAATAGTATTAATGGATTGGGATAAATTAAAGATATTTCATACAGTTGCGGAAGCCAGTAGTTTTACAAAAGCCTCATCAATTCTAAATTTAAGCCAATCGGCGATAAGTAGACAAATTCAATCACTGGAAAATGATTTAAAAATAAAGCTTTTTGAGCGACACGCAAGGGGATTAGTCCTAACTGAAAATGGCGAATATCTTTACAAATCAGCTCACGAGGTGATTACTAAATTAAAAGATGTGGAGTCAAATTTAAGCGGACAAAAAGACAAACTTAATGGAAAACTCGTTGTAACTACTGTGGTGAGTTTCGGTACCACATGGCTTACACCAAGAATAAAAGAATTTATGGATCTTCATCCTGAAATAGAAATAGAACTTATTTTCGATGATAAAGAACTAGATTTAGCTACTCGTCAGGCAGATGTTGCGATTAGAATGAGAAGGCCAAAACAATTAAATTTAATTCAAAAAAAATTTGTAGATTTTAATTATCATATTTATGGTTCTAGCGAATATTTAGAAAAAAATGGTTACCCAAAAAACTTAAAGGATTTAGACAAACATAAGTTCATAACCTATGGAAAGGGGGCGCCGTCTCCTGTTTATAACCCTGACTGGGTACTTAAAGTAGGCGCTAGAGAAGGAAAAAAAAGGAAATCATTGATGAAAGTAAATAGTGTATATGGTTTGTTATTAGCCGTGCAAAGCGGAGTAGGTTTAGCCGCACTACCTGATTACATTGCACATAATATTAATGGTATTACTAAAGTTTTACCTAACGACCCGGGCAAACCAACAGAAACACATTTTGTTTATCCGGCTTCACTTAAAAATAATGCAAGATTAGTTGCTTTTAGAAATTTTTTATTTAGCAAGGTGAGAGAATGGAAATTTTAAATATTTTAGTACCCTTCATAATATTGTTGACAGTAGTTGTATTTGTTCATGAATACGGTCACTATTACTTTGCGAGAAAATACGGAGTGGGAGTTACTGATTTTTCTATAGGATTTGGAAAAGAATTGTTTGGTTTTAACGATAGAAATAGAACAAGATGGAAATTTTGCCTAATACCACTCGGTGGTTACGTTAAATTTTTCGGTGATAGAAATGTGTTTAGTCAATCAGAACAGCAAGATTTGATTAACAGGTTTAGTATTGAAGATCAAAAAAAATTATTTGTAACTAAGCCATTATATCAAAGATCTTTGATTGTATTTGGAGGACCACTTGCAAATTTTTTATTAGCTATATTAATTTTTTCTCTTATATATATGTTTTCTGGTAAAGATTTTACACCAGCCAAAATATCCGAAATACAAAAAAATAGCCCTGCTGAAATTGCAGGACTAAAAGTTGATGATAAAATTATATCAATCGATGGGAACAAAGTTAATAGTTTATTGGAAGTTTCTACCTATATAAATGTATCCTCCAAAGATGAAATTCCTTTTAATATTTTGAGAAATCAAGAAGAATATTTTTTTGTTATAAAACCAAAAAAAATTGAATCGCAAGATAATGCAGGTAATAAAACTTCTAAAAAAGTGATTGGTATAAAAATATCGCCTGCAAATAATGAGTTTAATAAACAAAAACTTGGACCAGTTAAAGCTTTATATCATTCTGTAAATGAAACATGGTTCGTCACAAAATCAACTTTAAAATTTGTTGTTGCAATATTTAAAGGTAAAGGCGATAGCTCTCAATTGGGCGGGCCTATTAGAATTGCTAAAGTTACTGGGCAAGTGAGTAAATATGGACTCGTGGCTTTTCTAAGTATAATGGCTTATATTTCAATTAGCCTTGGACTAATAAATTTATTTCCAATACCACTTCTTGATGGTGGACATTTAATGTTTTATGCTTTTGAGAAAATTTTAGGCAGACCTTTAAAACAAAAAACTCAAGAAGGTTTTTTTCGAATCGGGCTATTTTTGTTATTTTCACTCATGTTTTTCGCTACTTTTAACGATCTTAGAGATTTAGGTATATTTTAAGCCATTTCTTGGTGCTCAAAAAGTAAGTAAAATCAATGTTTATTTGACTACCACATTTTGTGTTAGTATTTTTAAGATATACTAAAAATAATATTGATTTTCTTATGTTTTTGTTGAGATTAGATTAAAAAAAGGGGCAAAAATGAATAAAAAACAGTTAGTAGCGAAAATATCGTCCACATTAGGTCAGAGCAAAGCTGATGCAGAAAGAACTTTTGACACTATAACTACTATTATTTTGGATGCGCTTAAGAACGACGACACAGTAAAAATAGCAGGTTTTGGCACTTATAAAGTCGCAAAAAGGAAGGCGCGAGTAGGCCGAAATCCAAGAACTGGAGAGTCTATTCAAATAGCTGCTTCTCAAAAGGTGAAGTTTTTACCTGCAAAAAGCTTAAAGGAAATGTTTAACAGATAATTGTTAACTTCAGCCCTTATTTGAAAGTCAAATAAGGGCTAAACTACTTGCAAAAACTGCATACCTAACTTTTCGTCATTTCAATTCTAAGTAATATCAAAATCAATATAAGAAATTTTAACAAGGAGGAAATATGTTAAAATTATTTAGATTGTTTTTTGTAACTACTGTAATTTTCAGTTTTACAAGCTTGGCATCAGCAGACACAACTGTTTCAGCTGAGGGCCAATATATATTCAATTCATTAGCTTTCTATATTGGAGGTGTTTTAGTAGCTTTTATGGCTGCTGGTTTCTGTATGTTAGAAAGTGGTTTAGTAACTAATAAAAGCGTGTCTACAATCGCTGCCAAAAATGTTGGAAAATTTGCGATATGTTCTATAATTTTTTTTCTTTTTGGATACCAAATGGCTTATGGAATCCCAGAAGGCGGCTATATAGGATCATTTTCAATGTGGAGCGAAGGGTCAAAAATAGATACCGGGTATTCTGATAGTTCTGATTGGTTCTTTCAAACCATGTTTGTATGTGCAACCGTTTCTATCGTTTCAGGAGCAGTAGCTGAAAGAATAAAAATTTGGCCATTCTTTGTATTCGCAGTGATAATGTCTGGTTTCATTTACCCAGTTTCTATGGGTTGGCAATGGGGTGGAGGTTGGTTAAGTTCAGCTGGTTTTTCTGATTTTGCCGGTTCTACTCTTGTTCACGCTTGTGGTGGCGCAGCAGCTTTAGCTGGTGTAATTGTTCTTGGCGCAAGAACTGGTAGGTTTTCTGGATCAGGCGCAAAAAGAGTGATGGTACCTTTCGCAGCTTCAAGTATACCGCTTACTACACTAGGAACTTTTCTGTTATGGTTCGGTTGGTTTGGATTTAATGGAATGAGTCAATTAGCAATGGGTACCTTCGATGACGTAACAGCAATAAGCAAAATAGCAGTAAATACACATTTAGCTGGTGCTGCTGGCACTTTTGCTGGCGCAGTTGTAAGTCGACTGATTGGTGGAAAAACTGACGTGATTATGATGTTGAACGGAGCATTAGCTGGTCTTGTCGCAATTACTGCAGAACCATTAACACCAAGTCCATTAGCAGCCTTAGTAATCGGCGCAATAGGTGCAATAATAATGTATTTCGGTACAAAAATGTTGGAAGGTTTTGGCCTAGACGATGTGGTAGGAGCAATTCCAGTTCATATGTTTGCAGGTATCTTTGGCACATTAGTAGTCCCATTCACCAACGGAGGCACTAATTTTGGAACACAATTTGTTGGAACTTTATCGGTAGTAGGTTTTAGTTTTGTACTATCTTACGCTGTATTTTTAGGTTTGAAATCAACTATTGGTTTGAGAATTAGTAAAGAAGCTGAAAAGCTTGGAACCGACAAAGCTGAAATTGGTGTAGTAGCTTACGCTATAAGAGATTAATTACATCCCCCTCGTTTGTAATTAAATTTAGGCCCGAGAATTCGGGCCTAAATTATATTTCATTATCATCCCAAAACTTTTTCCAGTTTATATTTGGAGATAAACCAAATATTGAATTTATATTAGTAAAATGAACTGACAAAGAAGGTATTGGAGATATACAAAACTCATTTTTATAAATGTTATGCAAAGGTTTTTCAAAAGGATAATGCTCAAATTCACACATGCTAGTCAGTTCTCTCCAATGTTTGTTTACCATTAGATTACTTGTTAGAAATGAACATAAGGATTCGTCTATCTTTCTCCAATGATGATTATTTCCCAACAAAATATTGGTGTTATTTACATTATTATAAAGATAAGGATAGTCTGATGAGCAAATAAATAATTCATCATTTATTTGAGAGGATATTCTTTCATATGTAAGAACCATTTTTTCTAAACTTGATAAGTCATGAATATAATCATCTTCAATAAAATAAATTAAGTCTTTACATTTTTTTGATAATATTAAAGATTTATATATATTTGCCATATTAGAAAGCTGATTAGATGTAACATTTTCATTTTTTTCGTTTACCTTTTTAATTTTTTTTTCAAACTCTTTTGTTTCTAAATTAATCAAATTGCAATTAATGCTGTGCTTTTCGAATAATTTTTTTAATCTATTAAGATTTTTTTCGCTAGAATTATGATCTACAACAGTAAAATTTACCTCAATATTTTTCAATACTTCACTATTAATGTAAGATTTTATAATGGAATTAATCGATCTTAAAGAATATTCTGACTTATGTTTTTCAAAAATTCTCTTTTTATTTTGAGTTAGCATACCAACTTCCATACATGTTCTTATTATAATATCTAAAGATTTTACTCTTCTTGTAATTTTTACTTCTCCTAAAGGCAAAGAAATGGATTTTTTTCCTAATATATTTGTATTATCATTTACTGCGATTCCCATAGTTGGTATTGTAGCATTACTTTGGTCAATAATTTCATAACCTAGAAGCCTACAAACTTTTACAAAAATCTTTTTTAAAATGCTTTTATTTTTTGTGTTTTTTATCTCTTTCATTTCTTTAATTATTATATAATAATGTAAATTAAAATCATGAATATAAAATCATCAAAAGAACTAGTTGAGGAGGCTAATAAATCAATAAAATCTGTCACCCCTGAGGAAATAAAAGCTCTTTTGCATAAAAAAGAAATCAGTTTAATAGATATACGAGATATTAGAGAACTGTGGAGAGATGGAACAGTTAAAGACTCGATCCATATTCCAAGAGGAATGTTAGAATTTTGGTTAGATCCATCTAGTGAATATTTTAAAGAAAATAAAATTGGAAATAAAAAAAATATAGTTTTATTCTGTGCTTTAGGCTTTAGGTCTGCTTTAGCGACAAAAGCCCTTCAAGACATGGGTTTCACAAATGTTGCTAATGCGTCAGGCGGGTTCAATGCATTAAAAGACTATGGGATTGAAGTTGTTACTAAAGAAAAAAAATAAATTATTTTTTAATTTCATTAAGTGCAAATTCCAATCTGTCTTGACCCCAAAATATCTTATCTCTTACCACAAAAGTTGGTGCACCAAAAATTCCTTTTAAAAATGCTTCCTTAGTAATTTTTTTTAAATTAGTTTTAATTACCTCTGTTGTAGATCTTAAAAAAAAAGTTTTTGGATTTACTCCCATATTCTTTAAAATTTTATCTATTATATTCTGATCGTTTAAATTAAGACCATCACCCCATATAGCTTCAAATATCTCATTTATATAGTCTTCTTTATAATTATCCTCATCAGCGATTAAAACTCCCCTCATTAAATTTAAAGTTTTTATAGGAAAGTAAGAATTAAATTTGAATTTTATGTCCTTCTTATCGGATAATAATTTACAATCCCTTATCATATGTTTTGCTTTTGCTGGGATAAAAGCAGGCGCGGTAATGCCATGTAAATTGTGTAAGCCTCCCAGTAGAATAGGTTTATAAATAATATTAATTGAGAAATTAGCTTTTATTTTTAATATGTCTTTATGTGCAATAAAAGAATAGGGGCTTATAAAATCAAAATAAAATTCTAATGAATTATTCATTAAAAGTGATTTTCTTTGCAAAAAATATTCTTAAAAACCAATAAACTATTAATCCTATTGGGCCGGTAAAATAAGTTGTTATTAAAGAAATAACTAAAAAGAATTTTGGAACCATATTTCTGGATGAATCTCTAGCTATCCAAGCTCCCACAAAAAGACTAATAGATAAAAAATGTAACCAAAATATTAATAAAAACCTTTCATCCGAAAATACTGTATAGAGCTCATCTAAACTTATATATAATTTAAAAACCTCTAGCAAATTTTTATCAATAAAGATCATATATCCTAAATATAAATAAGCCACGGATAATAATAATGGTATAATTATTGAGTGTACCAATATTCTTGAAATGACTTCATTGGGTGCAACCATAAGTAATAACCAAAAAGGCAAGACGCCCCAGTTAGCAAAAAGATATATGTTTTCTACAGTTAATAAAATCTCTAAGTTATTTAACATTATAAATAATATAGTATATTAAATTCATGAATCCCATATTAAATAAAAAAGAATTTGAAGATCTGAGTACTAATTTAAAGGATTTAGCATACTCTTATTTAGAGAAATATAGTCCATCTAAACAGCAACTTAAAATTTATCTTTTAAAAAAATTCTTAACTAAATTTAGGGGTGTAAAAACAAAAAAAGAGGTAACGGAAATAATAGACAAAATTCTTGAAAATTTAGAGGATAAGAAGTTTATTAACGATGAGCTCTATTCTGATTCTAGAACAAGAATGCTATTAAAAAGAGGATATTCAATTAACAAAATTAATCAAACTTTAAGAAACAAGGGTGTAGATTACAATATAATTAAAAACTCTATTGAAAAAATTAAAAAAAACAACGATGAGCCTGATTTTACATCTGCTTTAAAGCTCTGTAAAAGAAGAAGGCTAGGACCGATAAGGCCAAATGCAAACAGAGAAATTTTTTTCAAAAAAGATATGGGTGTTATGGCTAGATCTGGATTTAGTTATGAGGTATCAAAAAAAGTCTTAGAATTAGATAAAAAAGAATTTGAAAAACTTTTAAAATTTATTTAATTTTTTTTTTTGCTCTTTAACTAACTGATCTATTTTTCTTTTTAAAATATTTTTGACGAAAACAAATATTAATAAACCAAATATTGATACAGAAATAATTATAATAAGAATAGTTTTAATCATTAAGATTTTTTGATCTTAAAATAAGTAAGCTCGGGTTTCTATAATCTTCTTTACCGTATTCAAACATTTTTCCATCCAATGTTGTTATTATAGCACCAGCATTTTCTGCAACAGCATGCCCGGCAGCATAGTCCCATTCGTTAGCCCTTTCTTTGGCAGCGTAAATATCAAACTCGCCGGTGGCTATAACGCAAAATTTATAAGAACTAGCCATTTTCTTTATTGATGAAACCTTAAATTCTTTTAATTTGTTCAATATTACATCAGATGGTTTATGAACACTTGAAACAGCTTTCACTTCATCTTTTGCTGAAAGTTTTTGACAACTTAACTTTTTAGTTTTTTGGCCATCAATTAAATAGCTTTCATTTACTCCATAAGAATAAAACAATCTTTTTTTCTTCGGGACTCCCACTAAACCAATTATAGGTTTTTTATTTATTATGAGGGCTACATTAAGAGTGAATTCATCTTTGCCGGCAATATACTCTTTTGTTCCATCTATAGGATCAATTAACCAATAATCTTTAAGATAATTTTTTTTTTTTAAATCAACAGTCTCCTCGGATATGATTGGTATCCCTGATTGTGCCTCATTTATCCCATTTGTTAATATTTCGTTTACTGCTATATCGCCATTTGTAACAGGTGAGTTATCTTCTTTGATTTTAATCTCAGGCCCTTTATTTTGAATATCAATTGATACATCACTGGCCCTTTGCAAAAAGGGTATTAGTTTCAAAGCTATACTTTTATAATCTAAATTACTCATCTTACTTTCTCTAATTTAATAACATCTGTGTTAATAACCTGTTTACCAAAGTTTTGAAAATTAATTGTTACTTTATTTTTTACAACTGATTGAATTTGCCCAATTCCCCATTCTTTTTGATTAGGGTGTATTACATAGTCTCCTGGCTCAAGATCAAATTGCATGATGGAAAATTATTTATTTTTATAATATACACATTAAATGATTAATTCTCTAGGTATAAAAAAACCTCCAAAAGACACCAAAGTAATAGTCGCGATGTCAGGTGGAGTGGACTCCTCTGTGGTTGCAGCAATTATGAAAAACGAGGGATATAATGTTCAAGGAATTACTCTCAAATTATATGATGACATAAAGAAAAGTAATAATTCAAGACAATGTTGTGCTGGCCAAGATATTGTTGACGCTAAAAGAGTTTCAGAGCAATTAAATATAAATCATAATATACTTTATTACCAAAAAAAATTTAAAACCGAGGTAATTGACTCATTTATTGACAGTTACAATTCAGGAGAAACGCCCATCCCATGTGTTCAATGCAATCAAACTGTAAAGTTTAGAGATTTATTTAAACATTCTAAAGATCTCAAAGCTGATGCATTAGTTACTGGACATTATGTTTCAAGATTAAATTTTAACGGTAGAGCAAGCTTATATAGAGCTAAAGATCACAACAGAGATCAAAGCTATTTTTTATTCAGTACCACTCAAGAACAGTTAGAATTTTTGCGATTTCCTTTGGGAGAAAAACAAAAAATTGAAACAAGAGAAATAGCAAATAAACTCAATTTAAATGTCGCTCAAAAACCTGATAGTCAGGATATTTGTTTTGTACCTAACGGAGACTATAGTTCTGTTATCAAAAAGTTTAGACCAGAATCTTTTAAAAAAGGGAATATTTTTGATATAAAAGGAAATGTTATAGGTGCTCATGACGGAATTATTAATTATACAATAGGTCAGCGAAGGGGCATAAAAATTGCAGACAAAGAAGCGCTTTATGTTATTAAAATAAATGCAGATGACAATTCAATCACTGTAGGACCAAAATCTTCTCTAGTAATTAGCTCGATTGAATTAAGAAATCTGAATATTTTAGGTGCAAAAAAAGAATTTGATAAAGATATAAATATAAAAGTTAGGTCTACTGGCAAGTTATTAAAAGCAAAAATTAATTTATCAAATAATTTTTCAGCAAAAGTAAATTTGCTTGAAGATGAAATAGGTATATCGCCAGGGCAAGCCTGTGTTTTTTACTCAAAAGATGAGTTTGGGGATAAAGTTCTTGGCGGAGGCTGGATCAGCGCAACAAATCATAAAAATTTATCCACTTAATTCACACCCTTTTTTTTATCAACCAATAAGTGATACTATTAAAATTCTTAATATGATTTAATTATATTAATTAAGAGGCAACTCTTAACTGGCCAAATGAGGAAAAACCGAGAGGTTCAAGCTCAAGGGGCAGAAAGGTCAACTGAGTAGCGCTAAAATGGTTGATCGGGCAGGTTCGGCGGTAGCGCCTACAACGACGAACCAAAAC
>MDTD01170344.1_pt1 | contig 15096 bp, 18 predicted proteins | sample 811221 | NCBI WGS metagenome assembly MDTD01 (sample SAMN05326646, study PRJNA326480) | marine metagenome | isolation source: seawater | place: Pacific Ocean: South West | collected 2011
AAACGCCTCCCAAATTTTTTATAAGTAATCTAAAAGCGTTATTCAATCACGAGGCCAATGGTGAAATAAAAGGAGATATAATTAAAAAAAAAAGAAGCAAAACTCGCATCCGTATGAATAAACGTAAGGTGAAACTGACGACACGAAACCGCAAAAAGAGAGGCAAACCTAAGTTGACACTTAAAATGAAAAAGTAATTCGTCACTTTGAACTACTATGATCTCTCGTATACGATGGACATTTTATCTTTGTTACTACTACTGTTGAACATCACTCAAAATAATCGTGCGACAATATGATCCCAACATATAAATAATAGTTCCGACAAATAGACTAACCAATATTACATAAATTAATTCATATTGATAGAAATTTCTATGCATAACCGACATTACGATAAATCCAATGGACCCTATAATAAGTATGAATGTAATACCATTTATCAAAAAGTTTACCAGTTTTACACATAAAGATATTCCTTGATCACTTCTACTAGAACTTTGTTGTTCGCGATCTAATGAGACTACTTGAATTGAGGTTACTGGTTGTGAAACAGGTTCAGTATCGGTAATAATCAATACTTCAACGCTATGTGCGCACCAATTTTCAGAACGACACACAGGACATCTACGATGGATATTTGTTTGTCGCATTACATCGAAACAGTTTTTGCATACGTGTGTGTTGACACATACTTTACATGTTTGTATTGTTTTAGAACTTGTAAATCTTATTTTACTTAAGCATACGCAGCAAAAATTATTCTGCTTCATAATGTTTGTATAAAAGTTGATTGATACAACTTACCGAAAATAATTTATATCAATTTTATATTGAATTTAAGGCAGATTATACAGCTCATCTTTTTTTTCAGATCTCCAAGACACAAGAAGAAAGGCACTATCCGTTAGATAGTGGATGATATGGACATTTCTACCGACATTGGCGTGATGTAGAAAATGAGGGCGCACTAGAAACTTCTTTTTTAGAAAGCAGCGCGCTAGAAAAAACCGAACATGAACAAATGCAGCGCTCGTCTTCACTACTCCTACTACCTATTAGCATGAACCGCAATCTCGTTTGACAAGGACGTTGCAGTTTGCTTATGCCACTTGTTCTCTTTCGAGTGTGCCTCGTTTTACACACGGATGGTCTTCGTTTTGAAGTGGAACTTGGACTTGGCGACCTTGCCGTTCTTCATCGTCAGGGTGAGGCACTGTGTGTCGCCTTTGAACTGATTCGAGACGGATGTGCCCTGGTTGATTTGTTTGTCGAACTGGTTGCACACCATGGTGAAGTTAACCGGTCCGCCGGGACCGCTATAGTAGCGAACGAAGTAGTTGTAGTCGCCGTCGATGCAGTTAGCAGCCTGGAGATAGATGTTCTCTACTCCGCCCTCTGTCTTGTCTACGTCAAGCTCAATGTACGACGTGGGTTTCTTGTTACCAAAGTAGCAGCTGGCGCCGTTGGGCAAGACGCAGTGAAGATCGAGGTCCATCTTGTCTTTCCACTCAATCGCGACGCATATCGTGTCCTCGTCGGCCACGCGTCCGCCTTCCTCTGCCACTTGCCTCTCCGTCAAGGTGCGGTACTTTCCGGCGGCGTTGCTGTTGGCCGAGTCGCGGTCGGCGAAGTCTACGCCGGTCTTGCTCTTGAACTTCTTTTTGAACTCCTTGATGGCGGACTCCTTAGAAGCGCCGAAGTTCTTCACGATGTGCTGGCCCCTCGTGCCGATGCGGCCCCAGTGCTGTCCCAACGAGTAGACTTTGCCGTTGCGGGAGACGACGATTTGGATGCGGTAGAACTTGTTGCTGTTGATAGCGGCGTCGGAGAACGCGAGATCGATGTCGAAGGTGACGTCGTCCTCGACAAGCACGTGGCCTCCGGCGTCAATGCCCAAGATCGGATTCACCGTTCCGATTTCACTCGGGACGGGTGCCTGAAGCGATGCCGATGCTGGAGGCGCGGTCGTCTTCTTTGTCGCGGACTTCTTCGGCGCGGTCTTCTTCGGCGCTGACTTCTTCGGCGCGGACTTCTTCGGCGCGGTCTTCTTCGGCGCGGTCTTCTTCGGCGCGGCCTATTGGGGACGTGTATTAATATGGACACATGCTATGTGTGAAGCGTTGTTGCGGTGTCTGTAAAATCACGCGTTGTGCAGTGCGCTGCGTGAAGTCGCACATTGTCGCTCTGCGCGAATTAAATATCTCACCTGAGTCGCGAGCTTGTAGGAGTTTTTCACCGTGATGAAGACGCCCGCTTCGACCCCTTTTTTCAGCGCCGCGTTGAGGTGACGCTTGTTGAACGTGGTGTCGTGACCTTGTTGAGCGATGATGTAGTTCGCGATGGCTTCTCTTGAAGTACCGGTGCGGTCATTGTAAGACTTGATCGCATCGATTGCCATCTCGCGGTAGCTGCGGCTTCGCACCATCTTCTGTTGTCAAGGAAGATATAAAAGGATGTATAAAAACACCGAGCGACGCCGCACATTCCGTTATTGTTTTTTTTTGCGAGAAACGATGTTTGAAGATAATCGAGGAAAATGAATCGAAGTAATCACGATACCATTTGATAACAAGTCGGCGCGAGTGGAAGCGCCTTTCCAAACTTACCAGGAAACACTTAATAACAGCTGAGACCAAAGCACGTTACCACGTAGGATATGCCTCTGGCGTGTGGCGTTTGTGGCGCGTTTGGAGTTGTCGATATAACCACGATATATATAACCTCGTCAACTTTCACTCAAGTGTGTATATATTTCTCATTGTACAACACATGACTAATAATAACCCCCTTAGACATATCAAATAATGAGGGTGTGATAAACAACGAAGGATATTTCTCTCCACAAAATATCATCAAGAGAGAAAATAACACGACCAATCCTATATTTTTATATGGTTCGCCTTTCATAAACTTCCAGTTTATTTTATAGTGATTGGGAACATGCAACATCACCATATATCCGTATAAAATGTTAGTTTCAAATAGGATTGAAGCAAGTAGCAACATTGAGCTCCAAACATAAGTGGGTATCCGTTGAATTATGGGCATATCATGCCGAAAATGGGCAATCGATGTAACCGTAAATATACCATCCAATAGCAAAGAATTATAATTTGATAACGCCAAAGCAGACGCACACGACAAACAATTAAGTGATACCAATTCACGCGTGGTATTGTGTTTAGTTGCGTGAATAATATCAGTTATTCCATGTGGAGCAATGATCGCCGTGATAATATGTTGTTGAACTACCGGAATCATTATAATGTGTATTGTAATTGTTTTACATTAATTTTTACTTTAAGACATGAGTTTGATTTAAAGTAAACGATAGAATGCCCCGATATCCAGGAGAGAAAATTTGTGAAGGCAATAACGTGTATGAAACGCGTTTGTCCGTCGATAAACTGTTAAGAAATCCTAGAATGAAACAGCTTGTTAAACCTGACATTCAGTGTGCACAGGACGAGGATAAAGTAGAAGAGATGCGAGCTGAATACAAAGAAAAGCCTGAACTTTTTTTTGCCAAAAATAGGCTCATTATTGTAGATTTAGATAACAAATGGTATTTGATTGATGGACAACATCGACACGAGATGCTTAAACGAGAGTTCGAAATAAATATGGATTTACAAGAACATGTTCAGATTGTTTGGTATAAATATTATAACGAAGAAGACGTAAATGCCCTTTTTAAATCCATCAACAAAGACTCCATAAAGAACAAAAACTACATTGATGTGGACACATTTGTCATGATTAAAATCAATGAATTTGTCAATTTATTGAAAAACTATCACGGTCCATCATTTGCGAAAACTAAAACAGCAAAAGGTCAAATGCTAACTCTTGAAGAGCTTCGTGATAATTTAAAAATGGGAGGTTTTTTCAAAAAACCCGAACTATGCTCGCTCACCTCACAGGAACTGTACAATTACTTCATCACAAAAAATGATGAATTTTATAATATTATGAATTATGATACAAATGTGTGTTTTAACAAAAACATATTTTATTCAAAAGAAATAATACCTATAAATGAGAAAATAATTTTTACTCTCAAAAATAACAACTTTGTGAAGTGGATTTGTCAAAATGACGATGAAAATCTCTCTTGTGTTCACTATTATAAGAAAGAAAAAACTAAAATACCCTCCAATATGAGAACCTCTGTATGGCGAACTTATTTTGGAGAAGATGAGTGTGGAGAATGTCCAATTTCATATTGCAAACGAACAATTAGCCGGAAGGGTGAACCTGGTATGCATTGTGGGCACATTATTAGTGAAAAAAATGGTGGTCTTACAAACACCAATAATTTGCGTCCTATTTGTGGTAGATGTAATTGCGAAATGGGTGATATGAATTGGGAATTATTTGATAAGAAGTCATTTGATACACGATCGTTAGAGTGATGTAGATTAAGTTAGAGAATTTTAGGTCGGTGTTGATTATTGTAACGATACCTGTTGATTTTAATGGCTTTTTGCTTGGTATTGTAATGCTTGTTGGTAAGTCTTGGCTTCGCCCTAAAATCTTTCTTGAGAGCCTTTAACACTGTTTCATTACCATGAATATGATAGCTTGACATATTCACATAGGTCTTGTCTTGGTTGGACATCATAATGTTGATAAGCGCGATGAGATTAACAGTCTTCATTGTTTGTATGTAATGATTCTTGCTGACATTTTCATTTCATTTTTTTTAAATTTTAGTTTCTACAAACTTAAAAAAAATGTAATTTCAAATATTAATATGAATATCTTTTAATAATAAATAGCATAATGCCTGGACGAAAAAAAAATAAGGAAATTACTTTTAGTGACTATCCAGAATTCAGACCCAATTTAACTCCAAAAGAGATGTTTAGTGCAGGAAGCTTTGGAGGCACGTATTGGCGACCTATTTCCTCGAGCGTAACCGGAAAACGATACAGTAATCAGCACTTAAAATATCCCGAATCGTGGTGGTCTGGTTTACCTGATAATTTTCTCGTTACGAAATGGGAAGATTACGATAAGAGCATCAACACATACAATGTAAAGGTTGGCACAACATTGGAATTTTGGGAGTCAAAGGATTGGATCGATGCATCCCATCCGTATGGTTGGGTTCAATGGTATTGCGATTTTTATTTGGGAGAGAGGTCGCATGATGATGAACGACAAATAAAACGTTGGTTACAAACCGCTGGTCCAAAAAGTCGGTTTCGTAGACAGTTAATCAATATGATTAAGCAAAAGAAGACAACTTATGATGACGTGAAAGTGAGTCCAAAAATTAGACAAACATTACAGCATTGGGGGTATCGTTTGACTGAAGAGGATTTACTTTGAACTACTTGAACTTATTTATGTAGGCAATAATATCCTTTCTCTCTTGAGGTTTTTTTATTCCGGCAAAAACCATCTTTGTACCTTTTATATATTTTTTAGGTGCTAATAGAAAGTCAAATAATGTTTCCTCGTTCCAATCTATATTAGCATCTATATTTGCTTTTGAGTATGAGAAACCTTCAACGGAACCCGATTTTCTTCCGATTACACCATACAGATTTGGTCCTTGTTTGTTTTCTCCGCCTTTTTCTATTGTGTGGCACTGAGAGCATTTGGTTTTAAAAAGTTTGGCGCCCTTTTTCTCGGACATATATTTAATACATATTATTATCTTTAATATTTAATATTTACTGTATCTAATTGTACGTTTACGCTTCGTCTTCTTATGATTGGCGCTCTTATGATTGGCGCTCTTATGCTTGGCGCTCTTATGCTTCGAACCTTTATACTTCGAACTATGCTTGGTCGCACCTCCTTTTTTAGACTTTGAATATCGGTTCAATTTGGCTGCTAATCGTTCTTCTTGTTCTTTTTGATTTTGTTTCTTCATTTTAATCTTCTCTATTAAAAGATTTTCGTAAGGTGTTGATTTGTCTATGTCAATCTTGTATTTATTATTAATGTATTTTTTCATCTCTCTTGCATGCGTTAGTGTTTTGGCTTCATCTTTAAATTTGTAGTTCGTTGCCGGATTGAACCAATACTTCATAAATATATCCAGAGCTAGAATTTCTGCACTTACATTTGAATTATCATCGGGACACACTTCTCCCCAGTCTATAAAGACCGGTTTATCGTTCAATAACATTACGTTACAACCCTTTACCGAAGAACACTTAGGTCCGGGGTCGCAGTGCGCCAGTTGACGATCATAACGTATACCTTTTAATAGCAGATCATAAATGTCGTGGTAGTAAGGTGCCAGTTTATTTATTCGTTCACATCGTTCAAACGTTAACGCACTTGTCTCATAATCGTATCTAATTAATTTCGGGGAAATCCCCGCTTTGTGTGCTAAGATACATCTTTCAATTTCACCATCAGTTAGTTGTTCTTTTATGATTGTAAATTCTTTAGTAACACCTGGTTTACTCATATATGTATATACTATAAATATACTATAAATATACTATACGTGTTAATTATCTTGAATTTAAAAACTTATTTAAGTTTTTGAATAACTTAAAGATGTTTTAAATAACATAAATACAGATGAAAGTTGAATTTAAAAATAAGAAAATAATCAACTTTTTCAATGAACACAGCAACTTAGATTTGGAAAGTACAATAGTAAAATTCATCGAAATTATGGAGATGTTACATGAAAAGATGAATAGTTCGATGAATAATACGACGGTTCTGGAGATCTTGGAGAGTCTAAAGTCAATGAACGGCAAAATAGATAATGTATCTGATAATGTCGAAAAAATAAATGGAGAAACACAGACACAATTTTCACTGAGGATGTCGGAATTTAAGAAGGATTACGCAGATGAACTTCAAAAGGCACTAACATGTAATGTTTCAGATAAGATTGAACCAATGTTTAGAACACAAAACGAAGCATTGTTCAATAAAACAAACTCTATGATAACTAGTATAATACCCAAAAACGAGGAAGTAATTACAAGTCGTATTGAGAATACTATGAGCCAGCTATACAAAAACGTATCAGATGATACGAAATTATTATTGTCACAGACAGTAACAAAAGAAGCTCTTAACAAATATCTTCTTGAATTTGACGCAAAAATAACCAAATCGATTGAAACATCTCAAACAATTTTTAACTCGTCACTTTCGAACACAGAACAACGTTTGGAAACACGTATGGATAATATCCGTGAGTTGTCGTCCAATAATAATAATGTAACAGAAAGCCTCAATAGCTCTGTAAATAATTTGCTTAACAAATTTGAGAATTCAAGCGTCAAAGGGGCAATGTCAGAAAATCTCACAGTTGACGTATTGGGTAACCTGTATCCAACTGCTCAGATCGACCCAGTTGGACAAACAAAAGAGACAGGTGATGTTATGTTGATACGAATGAATAAGCCCAAAATTTTAGTTGAAAACAAGTCGTGGAATCGACCTGTATTACAAACCGAGGTATCTAAATTTATCCGCGATATTGAAGTGCAAAAATGTAGTGGCATATTTCTCTCTCAAACAAGCAAAATAACTACAAAAGAGAACTATGAAATTAATATTCATAATGGTAATGTCTTGGTTTATCTTCACGACGTTAATAATGACCCAGAAAAGATAAAAATCGCGGTTGATATTATTGATCATCTCAAAGCTAAACTTGATGAGTATGAAGATGAACTAAGCGATATAGACAATATTTCCAAAGAGACATTGGAATACATAAATACTGAATACCAAACGTTTGTTTTGGCAAAAAGTACCATTTTGAAATCGATTAAGGATTTTAATCGAAGTTTATCTAAGCAAATTGAAGACATTGCAATGCCTTCACTTGAAGGGTTTTTATCTACCAAATATTCATTTTCGTCAAATAAACACACTTGCGAATATTGTGGATATGTAGGGAAAAATCTACAATCAAAAGCGGCGCATCTACGTGGATGTAAAGTTAAAAAGAAACTAGAGAACGAGAAACAAACAAATAACATTGAAACTAATACAAACGTAGAATTAGAGACTGAGGAGAGTGAGGAGACTGAGGAAAATACAATAACATTTCCAACGAAAAACTAGTAGTCTCCGAAGAGGTTTACACCTCTTTTTTTATCTTTTTTTGTAGTATCTATATCTTGTGTAGTATCTATATATTCTGTAGTATCTCTCAAAGCGTCAAGACGTCTAACCTTTTCTTTTGCAATATTTTTTTCCTCGGGTTCTGATTCCCATGCACCAACTATTTCCTGATACATTTTTTTGAGTTCACGTATATTTAACACTCTTAAACCGTTTATCATGTCAATCTTATCGTCAATGTTTCTTGGTGCTTCATCACGAATAACATCAACAGTTAATGATGGGTCATTGTTATCTATAAACGTAGCGCCTTTTGTTGCGGTTTGGTTATCTGATGACATACCCTGAATGTTGGGTGCCTTTCCTAGTTTTCTCTCTTCAATAAGTACAATGTCAATGTCATTTGGATATGCAACTACTTTTCCACCTTGATTCTCTTCATGAAGTGCGATGGCCATAGAACCAACAATATGACTTGAACCCTTATAGCTAGGTTCTTCGTTTAGTATTCTATTAGCTAATTGTTTCAGTTTTTCATAATGAGCAGCGTTCATTCCACCCTTCTGAGACTTACGCCTTTTGCTAATTGATTTGCGTTTTTTAGTAAGCGGCTTGCGTTTTTTCATAAATGACTTGCGTTTCTTAGTCGTATTTTGATTGCGAAATAACTTGCTCCGTCTCCGGACACCACTTAATTTGTTTTGTTTTGGCATACTTATATATTATAAAAATACTTTTTTGCGGTAAATTTTAATATTAGGTATTAAATAATAAATCAATGATAAATTTCTCAAGATATATTTATCTTTACTATTTATCATTAATTAATGTTCCATATTCTTCACCTTTTTATCCAGGGTTTTCGTCACGAAGCTCCAATCGTTCCAAACGAGGACATATTATAAAAAGTTATAATAATGATATTGAGAAAGTTGAATTGGCCTGGAAAATATACCGTTCGATTGAATATTGTGATGTAACGGAAGAAATTACATGCGGAGAAATATGTCCATCGTGCGACGGCGAAGGTGAAGCTATTTGTCGTTATTGTAAAGGAACAGGATTCATGATGTTAGCAGACGAACTTGTTGGAACATTAAATGATTGTCCCGTTTGTACGGGTACAGGATACGAAGAGTGCCACGATTGTATGGGTGCCGGAATGATTGCACACTGGCACAAAGATTACAAAAATCACAAATAGTTTTCACATGTAAAACATTGAAGTGTGCAACAGAGAGGAATACTAATCTCTCCTTCATATTTTAAGCAATTTAAATCGAAACATTTGCCAGGAAGTGCGTTAATTTTTTTTGCCATCACAGGACTCATATTTCCTTGAACACATCCACTTTTTCCATTTATCATAGCTGTTTTATGATATGTATATTTTTTGTCTCGCAACTGTGAAATATAAACGAATATTTTTATAAAACGATTTAACATTTATATTTCATAAATTTATTTTACTATTTACTTTTTAACGAAAATTGAATAGATTTAAATACTCGTCATCATTCGCAACAAGAACCGTTTTACAATAGAATGACTATTTCAAATAAAGAAGATCGGTTCATTCAAAGTGCTGCCGAACAAGCATCATGTTCACCCTGTTTGATGCGTCATGGATGTGTCGCAGTATTAAATGGACGTATAGTTGGACGTGGTTACAATAATTATCGATGTAAATCACGCGATGGATTCATCAACAATTGTATGACGTGCCACGCTGAAATAGCTGCTTTACGACAAGTAAACAAAAGACAAAAAAATAATAAAAGGTTCAAAAAGGTAATACTATACATTGTTCGCCTTGATTCGAACGATGAACTTCAAGAATCGGCACCATGCGTTGATTGTATGACTACAATACATAATTTACAAATTAAACGGATTGTTCATAGTACAAATGGAGGTGAAATCATTGTTCGTCAACCGTGTAATTATTATAGTGAACACGTTACAACCGGTAGAAGAGAAATCATTAAAAGCATTCCTATACAATAATTATACGTGTAATCTACCATTGTTATTGTTGTTCTCTTTTCTCTCTAAAATTGAAAATGAAAACTAAAATTATTGGAATGCACTACAAGAATCCTGACATATACACGAATAATGAGCAACAAAACGAACAAAAAATCATCATTGTTTTGTGCTATAAAAGCTGGTGATAATACGTGTGGGATATGCTACAATCAAGCCCATTACAGTATCAGCAACCCCCAAATTCGTCACGAATCACTTCCAAATATGGAATTATTCAAATGCGGACACGGATGTTGTGAAGAGTGTTTAAAAGAAATAACCGCAAAAAATAAATTCACTTGTCCGTTTTGCAGACAAGGCAGCGCATCAATGGCCAATTTCGATTATGTTATTTCACTGTCTTTAGAAGCACGAGGTATAAACGATAATCTTGCATCTCCTATAAAACAAATTAACACTTATTCTGAATTCAAGAAAGAATGGAGCAATGAGGCTATTTGTGCGTTAAATAACAACCATAAATTCATCGCACTTCACAATCAAATCGTTTCCAAAGAATACGAGCGACGACAAAGCGTGAAAATCAAGGCAGCCATGAATAAAAAGTTGACCGAGAAAATAGAAAATAAAAATAAACGCGCACGATCGCGTGACAAGGCGGTGTGCAATATTTGCCATAAGAACACCTTTACCAGTTTAAAACAATTGAACGTGCACATGAATGCAAAACATGGAAATGCATCCTTTACACCTTTGAACATTTAAAACGCTGATTTTTATTTCGTTTATATATCATTTTTTTGAAAAACAATAATATATAATATAATGGAAACATTTACTACATCTTATGGATTAATTACATTATATAAAAATGAAACATATATTATTAATGATTTTAAAAGAGGTTCTTATTGGGATATTAATACGTTAAATATGTTAAAACAATATATTAATCCAAAATGCAATATTTTAGAAATAGGAGGACATTGTGGAACTTCAAGTATAGTTTATTCATCATTTTTGAATAATGAAAATAAAGTATATGTTTATGAACCTCAACTTAATATGTATAATTTATTAGTTAAAAATATAAATCAAAATAATTTACAAAATAAAATTATTCCTTTTAACTCAGGGGTATTTTGTTATAATGGAGAAGGAAAAATGAATGATATTGATTTAGATGGTGGTGGTGGTGTAGTATCTAAAAGATATAACGAAGAAAATAATTTAAAATGTAATTTTGGAGGAATTGGTTTAGGTAAAGGTGGTGAGAATATAAAATTAGTAACTATTGATAGTATGAATTTAGATAATATTGGTTTTATTCATTGTGATGCACAGGGTTCAGAAAACTTTATATTTTCACGAGCAATAGAAACAATAAAAAAATATAGACCAGTTATACTTTTTGAAAATAATAAACAGTATGGTAAATATTTATATAATAATGTATGTAAAAATTATCCTATATGGCAAGAAGAAGCAAATTTTGATTTAAAAAAATATTGTATGGAAACATTAAATTATTCAAAATATATTGATAGATTTAATGGTAGTATTGATACATTGTTAATTCCATAATTTATTTATAAGTCAGCATTTTAAATGTACAAAGGTTTAAAAATAAAGGGGGTGTTTCTACTTGAGCCATCTTTATTTGTGTTTGGCTCTATTGACTAATTTTTGTGTTTTTTCTGGACCTCTGTCGCATATGTTAAAGCGGAATAATCCATTGTCATAGAAAACGCAGTCGGGAACGCACTCGAAGACGCAGACGGAAAAAAAGCGCGAAATCTAAACTCAATGTTTTTCGTTATTACGACAAAAGCCGCAACAAAAAGGGGTTTCACCAAAGAAGGAACCATTGTCCCGCGAAAGTGTGCGTCGAATGATTGGTGTTATTTGCGGATGATGGTGCTTCGGATGATGCTGCTTCGGATGATGCTGCTTCGGGTGATGGTGCTTCGGGTGATGGTGCTTCGGATGATGGTGCTTGAGTGTCATGTGCGTTTAGTTGTGGAGTCGATTCTTGATCACGCTAGACTTTCACGCCATCGGTGATGATTTCTGTGTCATCTGTGCGAACAAAGCTTATCATCTCTGTTTCGGGCAGGGTTGTGATTTCTTCTGCTTCTTGAATGATTGTGGCATTGGCTTTTGGGACTTGAGATGTCTCGACAAGATTTGGAAGTTCTTCGATGACAGTTGAATCTGAATTTTCGGATGGAAGGTTGGACTGGTCGTTTTTGTTCCGTTCACCATTGCGAACTTTTCGCGCGACGTAAACCACTATGATGAGAATTATCGCGACCACGATGGTGATGACAACAACTAGATGGTGATCTTTTTCGGCCTGATTTGTAGTTCCGAAGGACGTTTAGAATGATATATGCAAACCGCGCAGACAATACACCACAAGATACAAAGACGCTCGTCACTTACGAAGGATGTCATAGTAGGAGAACTTGTCTTTGAAACCGGTGCTGGAGTCGGTGAAGGAACCGGCGCTTGACTTGGAACCGGTGTTGGTGCCGCGGTAGGTTCAGGACATTCCAAACCACATTGACTATCGCAAACGCACGAGGTAGGACACGAAGATTCGCCGCTTGAATGTGTGTGTGTGTGTGTGTGTGTGTATGTGTGTGTGTGCGCGCATGTGTTTATATGAGCGTGTGTAAGCGCGTCTCTCTCTGCGTCTGTCCTGGGGATGCTTACTTGGCATCCAGGTAAGACTGTGTTGAGTAGACACCGGTGTCATCGGGCGCGCGGAGTACACCGAGACCCGCTACGTAATCCTCGAATGCCTGTTGATCGGTTTTCGACCTATCGCGGAAGCGAAAAAATTAGCTCAATTTGTGCGGTTCACATTCGCAAGAAAGACAAGACATAACGCGCGATGGCTGGCTTCTTACATCTCGTTATGGTCGTAACCTTGATCCTTGAGCGCGGAGTACCCGTTGTGTCCGGCCGCAATGAACGCATTAGTGACAATTGTGTACGTCGCCGTCGTGTCGATAGAAATCCAAGACGACGTAAGTTGCTTGTTCACCTCGACATTCGATACTGGAGAAGCTGTGCGTGTGTTCGGATGGGCGAAGCGAAATATTTGTAAGACGAGCGGGTCACAAGAATCGGCAGGGATTTCGGTCTTCACCTTGCTGCATGTCAACTTGAAAACGGAGACCCGCGGCGTACGGATATACACCGGCATATGTCGCAGAAAGGGTCTCGTGGGAAGTGTGAGCCATTGTAACGACACTGTTCAACATGTCAACAATATCCGCACCATCCATCTTCAATGATACTAAATTGTCACTGTAAGGCAGCATCTCATACACATCGGTTTGTGAAACGTCTCCGGCGGACATTATCTTTCGCGCGATGCTGGACCCTTGTATCAACGCGAAATCTGCCGTCGCGTCTACATCAATAAATGATGCCGCCACGAGATGGCAAACCGGGCCACCATGCACACACGTTTCATCCGCGGTGCAGTATCCGTAGCCCAAACCCGGCAAACGATCCACGCATAAGTCGCGAGGCGCGGTGGCTATCACGTTTGCTTTTGCTGTCACCGCGATCGCAAGAAAGACGAGAAAGCGCATTATGATTTATTTTTGTAATTGCTGGCGTGGCGCGTTAGCCGCGTTAGCGTTATTCGGGTTTTTAATTGCTGGCGTGGTGCGTTAGCGTGATTTATTCAGTATCCCGAATAAATCCGTTGTATCTTCTTGTTACTCTTTTATTGTAATATGACGGACCTTTCACCAGTACTTGCGCCGGTGAAGTACGTGCGGCTTAAACCAAACGCTGCTAGTCCTGGCGCGCTATCTATCATCAAGGAAGGCGTCACTTATGGAGTCATTGGCTCTACAAAGACAACTTATCAGTTGACCAACCTCGCAACGGGGCGACGTATCGGTGCCGACGGTCTCCAGATTGACCGCTTCGTGCCGCGACAGCTGTGGTTCGAGGACGTTCCGCCTCCATCTGCCTCGGAGATAGCTCTTTCGGCTAGCGAGACGCCCGTCTACCAACCGCCGGATCCTTACGTTTTACGAAAGAGTCTTCCGACCGACCACTTAATCTGGAAACACAACGACCAGCGCGACATTTACACCTCGCGATCGAAGGAGTGGTATGATAAGAACAACGTATCGACGGAGCGCGACCACAAATTGGAGGTTAACTGTCATCGCCACCGCTTCGCCGCCACCGCTTCGCCGCCACCGCTTCACCGCCACCGCTTCGCCACCACCGCTTCACCACCACAACGCGCCGAACAGATCCAAGTTGCGAGCTTGGCATGCGTCAACGCGTTTCCTCTCAAACACGGTGAAGCAGACCCAAACGCATGGAAACCGGTGAACTGCGCGCGTGACTTTCTCAATAGCGTTGAGAATTTGAACAACACAGACGCCGGGATCAACAGCCACTGGAAGGGGCGTGTTACCACCTCATGGTGCCGCGCCTATACGAAGTCGCAAGGCGACACGAACAAAATGAAGAGTCTCATCGGCGACGACATCGGACTGGCTAGTATGCTCCGTGACCACATGAAGGCATCGGTCGATAACGCGAAAAAGTGGACCACGAGCAAAGTGTTCCTCGAAGACCGCATCATTGTAAAGCCAACACGGAGGTTCTCGGTCATTTCTCTTGAGGTAGGAGGTGGCGATGTGTGCGTTCCGGTGCGCTACGCGCCTAACTGGGCCCGGCGCATGGAGGAGGAAGTAGGGAAAAGTTCGGTTCAGCTGGTTGACCTGTTCAACGAGCACGACGGAGAAACCGGATTTGACGAGTTTGCCGAATCGCTCAAGGTGGTGAGCACGTCGATGAAGCTTCCTGGCTCGGCCTAGTCTTTTTGGCGGGATTGCCTACGCCTTCTGAATGGATTTTTAAGATAAAAAATTGAATTCTTTTAGCGGCATTTAAATCGGCGCATACTAAAACAGCAAGATGATGCAAGCATTGCCAAAAAAAGCGATTTCATCGATTCCACTTGAAGTAGTGAAACCCAAAATAACGAATATATTACAA
>MDTD01108324.1_pt1 | contig 15095 bp, 25 predicted proteins | sample 811221 | NCBI WGS metagenome assembly MDTD01 (sample SAMN05326646, study PRJNA326480) | marine metagenome | isolation source: seawater | place: Pacific Ocean: South West | collected 2011
GTGATGAAAATTTGTTAATCAAAACCGTTCTTAATTCTACTAGCTTGTTTATTTCTATTTCTTTCATTTTAACTCCTATCTTGTTTTGCCAAATTATGCTGCTTCACATATTAATTTTTCAATAATTTTTTCGGTCTGCTCCGGACCGGTCGTACTAAATGCACGTGCTACATTTTGTTTTCTAACGTACTCGAACAGTTCATAATCATTGCCGCCCTCATCGCACCTATCGCCCACAAAATAAATTTCATAATTGTGTAGTTCACTTATTTCTAAATTATCGCCTAACGGAAATGTTTTATCCCACCCGTGCGGGTATATATCAAAGCTTGTACTACCCCCAATTTTAATAGCAAGGCCGGAGAAAGTAGGATCTTTACCCAGGACCTTGGCAAATTTTTCTCTAATTTTAAAATATTCGTCCATGTCTTCAAAAACGGCTCTATCACTAAAATTTGCATTTCTTCCTATCGGGCACCAATTTATCAATGACTCCCTATAATCTAAAAATGTTCCAGTGTAATTAAAACGATTGCTAAATTTATAGTTATTCATCAAGTCAATTTGGTATTTTAAAAGAGAATTTAAAACGTGCTTAAGCTTTTCTGGACCTAATTCAGAGCGAATGCTTTGACAGTATTTTTGTTTTGCTTCAGAAAGTTTTCTATCCCAAACATAATATTTAGTGCCGTTGCACGGGTAAATTTTAAGATCTGATATTCTATCTGCATACAGATTAAAAAATACAGAGCACTGTTCTAGTATGTAATTCATACCTGATCCTGAGATTATTCCAATATCAAATCCTGCTCGTGATAATCTAAAAAGACTTTTTGCAATGTTGCTATCCATCGCTTTGCGCGCGGGAGTTAGTGTCCCATCCATATCAAATAATACTATTTTTTTCATTTAACACCTTGACTTTGCAATATTGCATTATCTACTAACCAGGAGGAAGACTGAGGTTTGTCGTTTCCTCCCATTCCCCATATCATTTGAATTCCTAACTCCTTGCAAACATCCATTTCGGGTGTGTTTCTATCACCACGATCTCCGCCGTTTGCAAAAATATGAGGATTAATGTGGCTTAATGAATCACATACTGTATCATCATTGTCTCTTGCTTCGACTACATCGACGACGCCTTTAATTGCGTACAATATTTCTTGTCGTTCTTCGTATGGCATGAAAACATAGCCTTTTTTTCTAAGTAGCCACGCATCAGAATTTGCAATAACAATTACACTTCCAAATTTTGAAGCGTCTTGAATCATTCTGACGTGACCTATATGTATTGGGTCAAAACCACCGGAGACACAAACAATTTTTTTGCCATCAACTAATTTTCGATCAATTTTCATTTTGCTCTTCCCTTTATGTCATAAAAGTTTACTTTAATTATTTTACCCTGTGTCATGACTTTGTACACCTTTTCCCAAATTAATTCTTTTGTATTCCACAAATCATCATATTGCCTAGTGTATCTACGTGTACAGTCTTCTACTATTACACCGACAAAAAAAGCATTGTCGTGTTTTGACAATGCTCTTCCTCTTAGTACAACTAAATCGCCTTTTTTATATTTCATTAGTTATGCTTTAATTGGGATCCGGATGGTATTATATAAGAAGCAGACGGAATATTAGTAATAGATACCAAAGCGTCAACATTTTGATCAAGTTTTAAAGTTAAAAACTTACCTTTAAAATGAGCAGTTGCTCCTGACTTAAGTGTAAAAGCTTCCCCATAGTGCGCTGAATCGTATATTGTGACATTTGAATCGCCGGAATCAGCGTTAGAGAATACAGCTTCGCTGGCAACATATTTAAGTCTGATAATTGGCTCCGAAGCAGATCCTGTCAACACTAGTGTGTGTCCAGATACTTGAAATTCGCCAACGTGATTAATTCCTGGTTTTGGCCAATGTGTTGCCATAATAAACTCCTTTTTTTAAAACATATATTAATTATCTGATTCAACAGAAATAATATGCCATTCCTCTAATTTACCTTTTGTTAGCACTGTTAGAAAGTTTGGATGAATTCGGCTTTTTCTTACGACTATTCCGACGTTTTTTTGTGTCTTGTGTTTTACTAACTGTCCTACTAATGCGTTGATCATTATTTTCTGCCACTTTCTGTACTACTGTATTATACTCTTCTTCTGAACAAGGAACAAATTTTCTAGTCGAACAATATTCTACTAATTCAGCGTAACTAGTTAATCTGTTTTTTTGAATAAATGTATCTAAACTTGTATTGTTCCTACTTAAAATATAATTTAAATTAATGCTCATCATCACTCCCTATTTTGCTATAAAACCCGTTCTCTATATATACATCAACAAACATTTTTTTAATTAGTAAATAAGCACATTCTCCATAATCTAACTTAATAATGTTTAAGATTGTTTCGGGTAGCTGATTATTATCATTGAGTGCCTGCGCTAGATAAAGCAAAAGGGAGTTAGACTGGTTTTCATCCCAGTCACAACTCTCTAGTAACGCAGTACGAAAGTTTAAATCACAAAGAAGTGCTTTATTGTGATCTGTGCTCATCTAAATCACTCATAAAGCCACGCACTGAATCTTGAAAATCTGGGTTGATTGCCAGTCTTTTCAAGTCTCTGTCTGTTAAGTTTAATTCGTACAGGTCAGAAATTTCATCTGCAACTTTAATTAGTGCACTTACAAAAACATTTCTTGCTGTTGAATGGTTCATTTTATAACCTGCTTCACGCATACTATGCGCAATCTCATGGTAAGTCATACCGTCAAATAATTTTGATGTACCGTATCCATTTTCACTTTTAAAACCTTTGGGCATTGCCATAATATTTCTCCTGATTATCTTATTGTGTTAATTCTATTTCGTAAACATTTTCATCATCTTCACATACATCAGTTATTCCAAAGCGCATTCGAAGCACTAATTCTTCTCGCCTGGTAAGCAAACCAAGCGCCTTGACAATACGTTTTCTAATGAGTTCGTTGTCAAGAATTTGTTCGATGTTAGGCGTGTCATTGTCAGGAATAACGTCGCCTAAAGTTCTATTACCTTCATCACCAATTTTCTGATCAATAGACGCAACACTTTTAGTTTTAACAGAATCAAGTGCATTTCGAACGTGCTTTTCTGTAAGGCCTAGTGCATCACATATTTCATCGATAGTTGGTTCGTGACCAAACTCATCTTGGTATTCTTGACGCAATTGCCATATTTTTCTTGCATTCGAAAGAGTGTGGGAAGGTACTTTTAATAATGTGCTGTTTGCTGTTAAGCTTCTAGTCACAGCCTGCTTAATCCACCAGCACGCGTAAGTCGAAAACTTAAATCCTTTGCGCCAATCAAATTTTTCGACTGCTTTGATAAGACCAATGTTGCTTTCCTGAATTAGATCTTCAAGGCTTCCACCGTACTGTGCGTATTTTTTTGCAATTGATATTGCAAGCCTTAGATTTGACTCAATCATAATTCTTCTAGCTCTTAAATCACCCGCCTCGATTCTTTTTGCTAATTCTACTTCTTGCTCTCTTGTCAAAAGTTTTGAGTGATATTTTATATCTCGAAAGTACATTTCGAGGGAACTTGCTGTTTCCATATTTTCTCCAATGTTTAAATTTTAATGTTTAGTTTATATTAATATTATACTATGAAAGTGTGCGGGTTACACCCGCACACAAACAAAGCTTTCAAAAAAAATTAAGCCACAGTAATTCTTTTTGATTTAGGCTTGTGCTCCTGAAGCAAAGGCACGTCTATTTTTAAAATGCCTGCTTCGTAAGAAGCATCAATACCTTCTATGTTTACGTCTTTAGGTAATGTCCAGGAACGCTCAAAAGACGTAAATTGAGAAAACTCCTGTTGTAAATATTTTGTCCCTTCCACGGCTTTAAGCTCACCTTTTACAGTCAGAACACTATCTTTTACATCTATAGTAAAATCATTCCTAGCGAACCCAGGAACGAATAAATTAAAATTAAATTCGCCAACCTCTGATTGTGATATATTGCATCGTGGATATGCATTTTTCACATTGTTGCGACGATATGAAAGACCTGCTAGGTCATTAAAAAATTTATCATCAAAAAAATCATTTAAATAATACTTCAAATTATCCTCCTTGTCTGTCTTGAAGTTCTTTCAATACATAGCAAACGTAAATTTCAAGATCAATGACATCCTTGTTTTTACTTTTACCAATGTTTATTTTAGAACGTATGTCTAAAAAATGTTGTTTTAAATCAGCTATGCTAAGTCTTGTCAACTCATCATTGCTAAGTAATTGCACCTTACACCTCCTATAAACTGCTTGGTACATGTAATAATAAACACTACCTAGAGAATTTACACCCTTTTTTTAAAAAAAATTAAAAAATAATTTTCTTTCCATTCATGGTTATTTTTCTTTTATTAAAAGTTGACACAGCAACTGTTTTTACTCCTGGTAGTTTTTTAACTAACTTAGACATATCTTCGAGGGAAGCATAGATTTCATCTGACTGAGGTAGATACTTAATGCTAAGAGCAAGCAAACCATCACCGTCAGCGAATCTTGCGACTCTATCCTTTTGGCCGACAACAGCAATACCGGGAAGAATACGAATTCTTGTCATTAAGTCTGGTACATGCACTTCATTTTCTATTTTTAATGTGACAACCGCGGTCGCAAGTTTTCTTTTGAGTTTGTAATCTGACATCTAATTCTCCGAGATATAGTTAATTATCTGAGAATTATTCATTTTGCTCTGCTTGTATTTCGATCAATGAACAGTCTGCTAGCAGCAACATTGTCGCAGAGGATACTGCATTTTCGACTGCACAGCGTGAAACTTTCGCAGGATCTAAAACGCCTAGTTCAAACATGTCTCCGAATTTCTTGTTTCTTGCGTCATAGCCAAAGTTTATATTTGAATTCTTGAGCTCATTGAGTACTTTATGGTGTGACAACCCAGCGTTATCCAGAATTTGTTTAAATGGTGATAAACAAGCTTCAGTCATTAAACGATATCCTGCTACAAAACTTTTGTCTTGCTTGGCCAAGTCAATCGTATTTAATTTTTGTGCTATACGATGCAGAGCTAAGCCGCCACCAGGAAGAACACCTTCTTCTAAAGCTGCACGTGTTGCATGTAAAGCGTCGTCAACTCTGTCATAGCGTTCAATTAATTCCGACTCTGTAGCTGCGCCAACCCGCAAGATTGCGATTCCACCTGAAAGTTGTTGTATTCTGTATTTTAATAGTTCACGTTCGTTGTCGTTTAGACCTGGATGATTTAGTTGATGTTTGATTGTATTAATTCTTTCTTGTGTTTCATTTGATCTTTCTTCTTCCTTTATTACTAGTGTTTTATTTTTTTGTATAATCATTTTTTTACAAGTGCCGAACATTGATAGATCAAATGAAGTCATATCAAAAGCAGTATCGAGTACTTTTCCTCCGATTATAGATTCTAAATCTAGTAATAAATCATGGCGCGCACCGCCAAAACCTGGTGATTTTATAGCCGCTATTCTCAAAGAACCTTTGACACGATTGAGTACCAAGCCTTGCAAAGCGTCCCCTTCGATGTCATTTGCAATTACAACAATCGGGCGACCTAGGTCAAGAGCGATCTCTAAAGGCTTCATTAATTCTCTAACAGAATTAAAGCTCCGATCAGCCATGAGTATAAGAGGCTTTGAAAACTCTGCAACCATTTTATTTTTATCAGTTACAAAGTAAGGTGACAGAAATCCTCTTTCCATTTGAAAACCATCAACAACTTGCAAGGAACTATTAAAACCCTTTGCTTCTTCAACAATAACATGACCGTCAGGACCCGCCGCACTAATTGCGTCGACGATAAGTTTTGCTACATCTTCTTCACCATTCGCAGATATAGTCGCAACTTTTAAAAGATCATCTGTGTCGCTCACTTCACTTGATACTTTTTTAATTTCATCTATTAAATGATCACGTGCAAACTCTACACCTTCTTTAATCTGCATTACATCAAAACCTGCCGTTTTATATTTCAAACCTTCACTATAAATAAATTGTGCTAATACAGTCGCAGTTGTAGTACCATCACCAGCTTCTTCTGCAGTTCGGCTTGCTGATTCTTTAATGATTTGTGCACCAAGATTTTCTACCTCATCTATTAAATTTATTGATTGGGCAACTGTAACACCGTCTTTGGTTACTATCGGGTGCCTTCCAGGCCTATGAATAAGAACTAGTTTGCCTTTCGGGCCCATAGTGACTTTAACAGCATTGGCTAATTTATTAATACCTTTTTGAAGTTTTGCATCTAATTCTTGTCCAGAATATATTTTACGCTTAATTTCCATTTTACCCCTTCAGCAACCCCCTCCCTGAAGCCGGAGGTCTTTTTCCTTTTGCTAAGCTCTCTACCAGTGATTGGTCGATCTGAACAATTCTACGTTGTTGTGTTTCGACGTTAACTGCAACAAATAAGTCTCCTTCTTTTTTTAAAACTTCATTTACAGCAATTTTGTTCATTTGTCGTAACGCTTGTTGTATATTATCTTCTAAATACATTATAATAACTCCTTGAATGTGTTAACATATTTATTCCACGTTTTTTCTTTCAACATAGACTGAAAATCCATATCGTCAAAAATATCGTAAAGTTGCTCAAAATCAGCAACACCTTCGTGCTTTTCCATCTCTGAAAGATTATCTGAGAAATCCACAAGACGTATTAAATTAACATTTCGTTCAAATATCTGTTGTCTAATAGGGTCTTTGTTTAAATACTCTGAAAGCAAATCTCGAGAACGCACCAGCTTGTCAGCTGTTTTATCTCCACAACCTGGGATTCCTGCTATGTTGTCAGTTGGATCGCCTCTGAGCGCTTTCCAAGTAACATAGTCATATTCAGGCTTTTCAATGATTTTCTTTCTAACTGGATTGTAAATTGTACAATTTTCAAACACATTCAGCAGTTGATAAAAATCTGAGTCAGACGACACTATCGTGCAGTCATCGCCTTTCTCGCAGTGTATTTTTACTAATGTTGCAATAGTGTCGTCACATTCTAAACTTGGATGACGGGCTGATGTAAATGGAAAGCATTCTTTTATTATTGATATTATTTGTGCTTTTTGCTCATGAAAGTGCCTGTCATTATTTGTTCGATTTGCTTTGTAAGCTTCGTTTAATTGCATTCGAAACTGTGGTTTTCCCTCTAATACAAAATAAACTTTTTGAGGCTTAAATTTTTCGACAAGTGGTCTAATCCCTCTAAAAAAATTATATACAACAGGGAAATCCCCTTTTAAATAACCGCTTCTTGCCCTGTAAATTAAATTATATGCGTCTAATAAAAGTACATTCATTTTGGTGCTCCTGCATTGTCTAAGTCTGATGTTGATATTTTTCCAAATTTACCGTTTCCTAGGTCAACTTTTATTATACCACTATCTGCACTTGGTTGCACTTTACTGTCATCTGTAGTTTCACTTAAATTCTTCAAATTTAAAATTGTTTTGTTTGACAATTCATCATCATTTTCATCATTAATATTTACGTCAAAAACATTCAAACACATTTCATCTGCAGTTTCTATCATTTGATAAATTGCATTTTTTGCGTTTTCAATCATATATTTTTTAAGTTCGTCTTTCGAAGTGAATATTGAACCTTTAATCTTGCTAATATCTGCGGTCGTTCTCTTTTTGTCAGGAAATTTAATTATGTACGTTTTTTGTTTACCTTCTAGTGTTGTTCGAATAACTTCTTCAACAACTTGAATAGGTACAACTTTTGTTGCATCAGCAATTAAAAAAAGAATCTGCCCAACTCTGTAATCATTCATATACCCTCCTATAGTTGATATATTCTACACAGAATTAGACAGATTTATAAGTTTTTAATTGTGGATATTATTTTTTAAAACCAAGCCCAGGCAATATGCTACCTTGATGTGTGTAACCTTTGCGGCTTCTTTGAGGGCGATTGTCGCCATAAACCCACTGACTATTTAAGCTCATTTCATCCATCACATTTTGAACTTCCTCATCAATGACTTTTTTAAGTTGACGCTCAAAAATCTTTTGTTTTCTTTGTGCACTCGATTGAACACGTCTACTCTCTTGCATAATTCTTTTAGCTCTACGCAATTCTTGGACTAACATAGCTTCATCTACTTCGATTTCTTCGTCCATCTCATCCATTTCTTCTTCTAAGCCGGAAATTGCAGAATCCTCATACATGTCTTCTTCCATCTCAACCATCTCATCCATTTCTTCCATCTCAACCATCTCATCCATTTCTTCTGAATGATCGTCGTGATTTTTGCCTTCTCTAAGGTTGCCGCGATTACTTGAAGCTGGGATGCCTGCTAGCTTGCTCAATCTATCAAAATTAATACGCATAATAAATGCCCTCCACGCTCTTAATTATTACTGATAAAGTGTATTTTCACAAAAAAAATACTAGCTTTTTAAGTTTTTCCTAACATTGTCTGTTATTTTCTTTCCGGCTTTGGTAGCAACTTTTAACGGCTGCAGTCCTAAACACGCCCTAACCTTATCATATGTTGCTTCGTCGAGACCTTTTTTTAACATATCCATGTCTGCGTATTGGTGCAAATCCATTTCCATGATCGGTACAGGTTCACCTTCATTATTTGGTTCATATTCACCAGTATCCCTACTTTCAAAAATGAATATTACCTTTGGCATTTCTTCATTGTGAGGCACTAATATAAATGGAATATTACTTGACAAACCATCGTCTGCCTCTTCATACATTATTTCAGGTATCCAGTGTTTGCTCATTATTTCTCCGTTTTAAGGATTATATTTTGACTTTAAATCACGTAAATTATATACGAGTAAAAATTTGCACACCTTCTACAGGCAATTTTGAAATAATCTTATTGAATCTGGCGCGAATTTCTTTGTTTAGGTCATTTGCATCTTCAAAATAACTTTCCCACTGTATTTTTTTTAACACACGCTTTAGCTTTTGATCATCTGCAACACCAGGCGTTGCTAGTAAAAAAGCATGGTTCCAATGCTCAAAATCTTTATGTCCACGATCCTCTAAAACATCATAACAATTTCTAAGCTCATCTACTAAACTATTTGGCAATTTCTTTCTTGGGTCTTTTAAAAACTCTTTGTATGCGTTCGGTGACATCAACTCTAATAAATCAAAATCAAACTGAGTTAACTTTTTATGATATTTTTCAGGTATCGCGTCTCTTTCATTGCGCACTTTTTGAGTAATTCCTTTGTCTGCCATAGCTGTGGTGAGTGCTGTTAATCCTGCAATTCTTGTACTGTCAGTTATGGGGTTTTCTAAATTTGCTTCACTTTGCGCTGATGATACTCTTGTCTTTTCAATTTCACCTCTTACTCTATCACTACTTACTCCGAAAAGAGGCAACAAAATATTATATGTAAAGTTTTCTATCATTGCAATTCTATATTCGCACTCTGTTTTGTCAATTGCTAATAAAAAAGAAAGTCCATAACCAAATGCCGTAGTTGCCTTTGAAAAAAGCGGATGTTTAACAATGGCCAACAAAAAGCCAGGATCGTTGTTCAACTGCTTAATTGTGTTGCTTATCTTGTTTATTTCATCTTGATTGCTGGATTTGCCTATTTCTTCTTGGAGGCGCTCCTCAAGTTTTATTACGTTTTTGTTCTTAACAGCCTCTAGAAAGTCCGTAAATATCACTGGAATTCGTGATAAATCACAGAATTCAAAGTTGACGCCGCCCTCGATGGATCCAAATCTACCTTCTTGTATGATATCATCTCTTAGATAATTTTCAATTATATTTTCTAACTCTGACCGCTTAATCTTCATTAGTATCTCTTCATTAATCTTCTAACTTTTATCCTAATTTCGTTTAAGTCCTGGATTTCGTTTACTTTTATTGGCGGAGCTGTGTCTTCACCTTCCCCACTTTTTACTTGCTGTGCAGGCTTTTCCTGTGATTGGGATGGTTTTGCTTCGCCTTCATCTCCACCAAATGTAATCTCTGCGTTAAATGGCGGCTCGCTAGGATCTTGTGCGTCGTCGGCATCTAATGCGCCCTGCAGGATTTTTGAAAGCTCTCGTAAAAACAAGTGTAAAATTTTTCTTTCATCTTCATCAAGCTTATCATAGTAGCCAAGTAGTTCGTCCTTGATCTCCTTGTCTTTAGTTGACCTACCGGAACGCAATGTGTTAATATCTTTTACAACGCTATCAAAAGATACACCGAAAGATTCCGGATCTAGATCCTTAGGCACTTCTTCCTCACTTTTTTCAGCTTCTTCCTCAGGTTTCTCTTCTTCTGGTTTTAATTCGGCTTCTTCCTCTTCTTGCTCAGTAAGTTTCACACCATACAAATTTTCGCTTGCAGTAACTTGCTGACTGTATCTTTCCTGTGCTTGATCTTTTCCTTCTAAAATAGTTCTTGACTTTTTAACTGCTTCTTGAGACACGATTTTAAGAAGCTGTAATAATTCATTTTCAGTTTTAACCTTGAACATAATATTCACCTCAATTAATTTATAAGTATTTGACAGATAACGTAATTATCTTCTTTATTAATTTCAAAATATTTTAAATTTAACGATCCACTACACCTTAGATGCTTGTTGTTGTTTATAACAACCCAAGTATCGACTACCATATCTAAGTTTGCCATAAGCTTTTCGAATTCATCTAAGGTACAGCTTACTTCATAAATTGCACCTTTTTCTAATTTTTCATAGCACATTATTTTAAAACTATCACTACCTATTTTCAAATAACACCAAGTGCTATCGTGGTTGTTTACAGCTAAGTCATCTTCTGAAATAAGACCTCTAAGATTTTCGCTTACAAAAAAAGACACATCTTTACCTAAATTTAATGACGTTAATATCCTCTATGATTTCGTCAATCTTTTTAGACATTTCAAGATCACGATCTGTTACATCATTTAAGTCGCGCGTATAAAGTTTTATTGTGACTTGTGTATGACTAATCAATATTTCCGGATGGTGGAACAATTCTTCTGCAAGATGTATTAGTTCAGTTACAAAATACAATAAAAATTTAATGTCTTGTAAATCATAGATTTTTTGTAGGAAAACTACACCATCACCTTGATACTGATCCCAAGATGATTTTTCAGGTTCAATTGGAACATCTATGCCGTTTTCATAAGGGTAGTTATTCCCTAAATACCTTAACATCGTTTTTGAGCTTTTTGACATGTCAAACTCTTTCAAAGCTTCTTTATGGCAATTTTTAAGAACATTTTCTAATAACTTACTCATTATACACCTGTCTGCCTTTCTAATTTTTGATATATTTCTTCTTGCTTTGTTGCTTTTATTCCTGCTAATATTGCATTTTCAAGTTGTTTAGGATTATTTGTCAACTCATCTACTGCGTTTTCAATTGCGTCTTTATATAATGCACCGTCGTAATCTTGCACACTATCAAGAATGTCGTCCTGCCATGATGCTTCAGCATCTACTAAAACTTCGGCAAATATTTCAGGTGTTAACCCAATATCTAATAGTTTTTGAACGATCTTTCCTTTCTTGCTTCCAGCAGCTGCTGCATAGTCTGGTTCATTCTTAAGCCTAGTAAAATATTCTCCTATACCACCTTTTTCAGTAATTGCTTTTCTGCTAACTTTATCTTCACCAACTCTAGCAATAATTGAATCTGCGATCGCGTCGCTTAAATCGGCTCTCATCGTATTGTAGACTGCTGTTATTGGTGCCATATTAACTTCTCTAAAAACATAACCGCCAACTAAGTTTAGCAATTCATGTGCACGATGTTGTCTATCTGCTGCTATTTTTGTATATTTTTCACCTTGATTAAATAATCTTTGGAGCGTTTCTAGTACAGGAACTATTTGCTCCTTAAGCGCTCCTAAGATCTCAACAGTACCTACTTCTTGCACCTTATTTTTTGCATTAACTTTTTGTTGTTTTATTTTATTGTCTGCAACTAATTTTTCATATTTTGGTATGAGGCTAGAATTAATCACAACGAGCATTTGGTCAGTCAGTACCTGAGCATTAAAATCCATAAGTGATCCAACGTTTGACGGTGCACCTGTGTCATCGGTAAATGCCATCATTTCTAATTTAGGCAATACATCTTTTAAGAAATACTGTCTCATCCCTGCGGTTCCACTATAGCCAAAATAAGGTGCTAAATCCTGCCATTCAACCTGTTTTCCTTGAGCGTGCCTTGCTGCAAACAATTCTAGAGCGCTCATATAATCTTCAGCTTCAATCTCCTCTACCTCGTCCGTAGCTTCGTCAGATATATCTATTTCTGAGTCAATAGCCTCAGGCCCGATGTCCTGCTGTTCTCTTGCCATACTAAACTGCGCTTCAATTAAAGACTCAACAACACCTATTAACTCTTCTTCATCGAGTGATACCGCTTCACCTGCATCCTTAATCACAAATAAACCAGGATTGTTTGCATCTTGAAATTTAGCGATTACAACTGCCTTAAAACCATCCAGTATTTGTTCCTGACTGTCTAAGTCAACGTTAGCGTGAAAGTGTTTTCTGTTTTTAAACTTATTATCAGTTCCCGGTAATTTAAGTGTCTTTATAAAGCGTGCAAACATTGCGTCAACCTTACTATTTACGAGTTCTTCATCATCTACGAATCTTGAAGAAACACCATAATTTGCCATGTCTGCTGACAAATTTTGCTTTACGCTGATTAAAAATTCATTAAAAGGTATGCCTGCTTCATTCGCTAGCCTTTTCATTAAATTTGAATATCTTGGAGAACGCTTAAGTAGTTTGTCTGTGGCTTCGCTTACAATAACATATATTTTCATTAGCAATTCTTGTATTTTTGCTTCTTTTTTCGGACCTTGCTTCATTCTATTTACATAAGCAAACATTCTTTTTACATTCAGCGGAGTAAGTATGTTACTGCTACCTAAACCAAATTCTTGAGAGATAGGCGTCATAAGTGCACCAAATTCTTTAGCTGTTTTTGGATCCATCATCACAGCGTTCGCCTCTTGGTTAATTTTAGAAAATATAGTTGCTAGCTCAGCAGATGAATCCATAAGCGCTTTTTCATATGGTGTTGATTTTTCATATGTTAAATTTTCTAAACCCCTAAGACCATCTCTTGAAAGAAATTGTTGATAGTTGCGAAAATGAGGCCTACCTGTCAATGAAGGCATTTTCCCGCCTGGCTGTGATGGAAAATAAGGCCTGTCATCGCCTACATCACTTATACCTGCAGCTACTTCACTACCTGCGTCGTAACCAGCTAGAAAGTCTGCAGATTGCGCCCTTACATATTCATCGTGTGATTCAAGTTCTTCCTCAGACTTTCCTGCTGTTTCAAAGTCTGCTGCCATATTATAACCGCGCATGTATTCATCTTTATCTTTAGCTTTTTCAAAGCCCGGTAAGTCTTCAGGTTGTAACTCTGCCGGCAGATTTTCTTTTAATAAATTTTTTGTTCTTTTAACTGTAGATGACTCAACAACTATATTAAAATCTTTTATTGTTGTATTCTGTGTGATACTATACGATTCGTTTAGTTCTCCAAACTGCATATCGTCTTCTCTGTCTAGTGCTTTGTCAAGAAGAATGTGCAATTGTCTATAAAAGTATTCTATTTGTGCGACAGGTACTTCTTTACATATTAAACTTGCAGAATTACATAATTCTTGTATTGTTCCCGGAACAAAATTTTCATCTTCGACTGGCATTTTTGGCACTGATAGTTGTACGGACATATGGTCAGAAACTTTTATTGGCGTATTTTCATCATCCTCGTAAAATCCAAAAGGATCAGAGTTTGGTGACTGCACATTAAAAGGATGAATAACTCTTCCTCCGTGATCACCGCCTGGCATTCTATTTTCATTTAATCGACTTTTTAATAAATTAAACAAAACGCGTTTCTTTACTGCTACTTTCATTATAACCTCGCGTGATATGTATTAATTATTATGCTATAACTAATTTTGATTAACAGAATACGTAATTCCTATCGTTGTTGCTGTTCCTAGTGCAAACCCACCGAAGAAAGCCAGTCGCTGAATCCAATCCTTTCGTGCTTGCATTTTAAGCTCTTCATCACGCAATGCAATCATTTGCTGATACATTTCTTTATCAGCCTCAGCACGTGCGTAATATAAGTCATATTTAAGGTTTAGTTCGTCTGTTCTTTTTTGTAACTCATATTCCTTATCTAAGTCAGATTGTAGCAATTCTTTTTCGTGTGTCGCAATAATTTGAGCTAGTGCGTTGGCTGTTAATAATTTTCCTGCAAATGGTGCAGGATCACCCTTGTTCACATTTGCATAATCTATATCAGCAGCCCACAGTGTACTTACAAAAGCAAGTAAAAACATTATTCCCCCTTTAGCTTGAATTTCTCCTCTAATATCTTATCAAGCTCTTCGGGATTGTTTTCTAATTCTTTTTCGCGCATGGATTTAATTTTAGCAATCTTTTCGCTCTTGCGCGCAAAGTCTTCCTGCGCAGATGACCTTTTCTCAATATGTTGCTCATAGAGTCTTTCCTGCGCTTCGAGAATCTTCTCGCCACGTTCTTTTTCAATTTCACCGTCACCTACCTTGACAATTGTCTTACTGTCTCTTTTTTTTGATGCTAAAACACCGACACCTAATATTGCCATAACAATACCTAAAACCCATTGCCAATATTCTTTAATTTTTTCTTTTACTTTCAACTTACATACCTACCATTGAAAAATTTTGGTTCGCAATAGATGTCTCTATTTTTACGGTGCCCTCTGAACCAGGAATTTCGAAACTGTACTTATAACATTTCTCACCAAAAATGGCTTTGTTTTTTGAGTCGCCACATTTAGCAAATGTACTTGAATCGTTATTTACTTTAAACTCCTTGTCGCTGTAAATATAAACTGTCCTGCCGGCATCTCCCATTTTATATATTCTAAGATTGCTCTTTCCGGCACTAGGAATTGAAAACTTCACCGGTGGTTCTCCGCGCCATGGTTGTTCCATCCCATCCGGCGGCAATGGTGGAAATTTTTCTTCTTTTAAAAGTCGGACTTCACGCAATATTAAGTTTTTTAATTGTCTTCTTGTTATTTTCATTTTTTA
>MDTD01157876.1_pt1 | contig 15092 bp, 16 predicted proteins | sample 811221 | NCBI WGS metagenome assembly MDTD01 (sample SAMN05326646, study PRJNA326480) | marine metagenome | isolation source: seawater | place: Pacific Ocean: South West | collected 2011
ACTTTCATTAAAAGATATTTCAATTCTATTTTTTTCAAATTTTACAAGATTAACATTTTTTTCTAATTCGTATTTTAATTGTATTTCTTTTTTCTGAAAACAGATATCAATAAGTTTCTCAAACGAATTTATAAAAGTTTTGTTTTCTGCTTTAATTTCTTTTTGGACTTCTGGCTTAGTTTTCTCTTCCTGAGCAATGTTTTTAATTTGTTTTATGGTTTTTGATGATACTTCGCTTTCATTATTATTTATTGAATCTTTATTATTCAAATCAATTTCTGTATTGCTAACTCCATTTGCTGAAATCAAATGTATTAATCTAATTAAAAACATTTCAATTGATAAATGTTGGTTGGAAACAATCTCTAATTCCTCTAAAGAAGAAATAGCAAATTGCCAAAATAATATTAGCACATTTGTATCTATCTGTTTTGCTAAATCTTTAATCTTTAAAAACTCTTCATCATTCAGAGAAAAATTTGTACTTTCTAAAGTTAAAGATTCTATATTTTTGAAATAATATAATATTTCCAAAAAGTCGTTTATAAAAATTCTTGGTTCCACCCCCTGATCATAAATATTTCTATATATATTAATTACTTTAATTTCTTCACCCTTTAAGATTAATTCAAATAGATCAATTAATCGTGATTTGTCAAAGTACCCAAAAATTTTCTGTGCTGAATTTAAATTAAATTCTTGGTCCTTATTTAAACTCAACAATGCCCTATCTAATAAAGATAATGCATCTCTGACTGAACCCTCGGAAATTTTTACTATTAGCTTAAGAGCATCATCAGTTACTTTACCTTCTTCTTTATCTTTAATTTTTCTTAAAAATTCTAGTAATTGAGAAGATTTTATTCTTGTCAAATCAAATCTCTGACATCTAGACACAACCGTGATTGGTATTTTTTTGATCTCTGTAGTTGCAAAAATAAATTTGAGATATTCAGGTGGCTCCTCAAGTGTTTTTAACAAAGCATTAAATGCTTGTTTGCTTAACATATGAACTTCATCGATAATGAAAATTTTATATCTTGAAGAAGTTGGGCCATACCTAGAAAATTCAATTAAATCTCTTACATCATCAACTCCCGTTTTACTTGCTGCATCCATTTCAAGTACATCAATATGACTTGAATTTCGTATCGCTTGGCAATTCTCACAGAAATTGATTTTACATATATTTTCTATACCATTTAAGCAGTTAAGTGCTTTTGCAACAATTCTAGCAGTTGTAGTTTTGCCTATACCTCTAATTCCAGTAAATAAATATGCATTTGGTATTTTTTTAGCCTTAATTGAATTTAATATAGTTTCTGAAACAACTTCTTGACCGATAAGATCGTCAAAAGTTTGTGGTCTGTACTTTAAAGCTAATACTTTAGAATTATCATTCATATTTATTTTTAGGAGACTAGAACCTGAATGACTGTCTCTACGACTGCTTCTGTTAAGATCTGGTCGGGTTCAAGCAGAATTCACCTCTAGCCTCCATAGCTATTATAGCAGTTAAAATTTCTAATCTACAAGAAAAGAATATTGTCATTTTTCTCTTAGTGAATCAGCTTCGAAAACACCCAGAACGTGAAAATCCTCACAGTGTAGGCCTAACTCCTCTAAAGATTTTTGGACTTTTGGATCATCTATATGACCATCTAAATCGCACAAAAAAAAATATGAGTCAAAAGTATTTTTTTCAGGATAACTTTGCAGCTTTGTTAAATTTACACCATTAATCGCAAAACCACCAAGTGATTGATAAAGCGCAGCTGGTTTACTTTTTAACTTAAATAAAAAAGAAGTTATATAGTTTTTGCTTTCAAATTCTGGTTGAGAAATATTTTTTCCCATAACTAAAAATCTAGTTAAATTTCCACCCTCATTTTCAATATTTTTTTTAATTATCTCAAGCCCATAAATCTTAGCACTTAGTGATGATGCAATTGCTGACATCTTAGTATCCTTTGTGCCTGAAATCATCTCAGCAGACCCCGCTGTATCTGCTCTTATATGTTCTATTAAATTATGTTTTTTTATAAATTTTGAACATTGAGATAAACCCTGTGCATGAGAATACACATGTTTAATATCTTTCAGATTTGTACCCGGTTGAGCTAATAAATTATGCTCTATTTTTTGGAAGTGTTCTTTATATATATTTAATCTATGCTTAAAGATTAAATATTCAATACCAATATTGCCTGTAATTCGATTTGACTCTGGAATAATTATTCTACTTTCAGGTTCCTTAGATGCTTTATCAAAACAATCATCAAAAGTTTTACATGGTAGTATTTCAGCTTTTGGATAAATTGACAGTGCAGCCAAATGAGAATATGCCCCAAAAGTTCCTTGAAAGTAAATTTTATTCATGATTGCTTATATTCCATAATATTTTTTAAGGCTAGATAATCTTCTTTAGTGTCAACTCCAACAGGTGAAGATTTTGCGAGGGATACATTTATATTAATCCCGTTATCTAATGCCCTAAGCTGTTCTAATCTATTTTTAATCTCATTTTCGGATTGATCCAAATGCACAAATTTTTCAAGTGCATCTATAGAATAACAGTAAATTCCTATATGATGGTAAATATTATTCATATTTATAGAATTTCTTAAAAAAGAAATTGCTTTTGGAAAATGATTTTTTTGAAGAGACTTTTCAGTTATTACTTTCACGATATTCCCATTTTTTAAATCATTTCTATCTTGGATATTTGCAGCAAGAGTTCCAAGCTTTGAATAATTTTTTATCATTTTATTATTTAAATCAATTATGTCCTCAACATTGATTGCTGGTTCATCACCTTGCAAATTCATAATGAATTCAATATTTTTAATTTTTGATTTTTTAAATGCCTCATAAATCCTATCTGTACCTGTTTTATGAGAACTACCAGTTAAAATAGCATTAAATCCGTTTTTTTTAACGTCATCTACTATCTCTTGATCTTCTGTCGCAACAATAACCTCCCCAATATTGGCTTCTGTTGCTTTTTTAGAGACATGAGAAATAATTGATAAACCATTTATTTTTAATAATGGCTTACCTGGAAGCCTTGTTGCAGACATTCTAGAGGGTATAATTACTAGAGTTTTCATTATTTTTGAATTTATTATACTTATTAATTATCTATAGAGGCAAATTTATACAATTAAATTTATCTATTTTTCAATTTAACATGTTATATGTTCACTACAAGTTTAAGAAAAAATGGATTCATTTGAAATTAATAAGATAGTTGCAGCTGTTCTTATGGTCGCTCTTATAGTTATTGGTATAGGAAAATTGTCTGAAGTAATTTTCCATGTTAAAAAACCAGAAACTCCAGGATATTCAGTTGAAATTGATCAAACAGTCACTGCTTCGACCACAAAAGAAATCAAAGAAGATAAAGTAGACCTAGCTGCTTTAATGGCAATGGGTGATGTTGTGCACGGTGAGAAAGTGTTTAAAAAATGTGCAGCATGTCATTCAATTGTTAAAGGAGGTAAAAATGCTATAGGTCCTGCTTTATACAATGTTGTTGGAAGACAAGTAGGTGTAATAAACGACTACAAATATTCAAAAGCTCTAGCTTCTTATGATAAAGAATGGACATTTGAGGAGCTTAATGGTTTTTTAATTAAACCAGCCAAATGGATTAAAGGTACTAAAATGGCTTATGCTGGACTTAGGAAAGAAAAAGATAGGGCCTCTGTTATAAAATATCTAAATCAAAATTCAGATAACCCAATTCCTTTACCTTAATTTTCCAAAGCAATATAATAAAATGCTTTTCTGAACATGGACCCTATTAAAAGCTTGTTGCCAAACATGTGATTTTTTTCCCAAAAATACCTCGTCACTGACCTCATCACCTCTAGGTAAACAGTGTAAAAAAATACAGTTTTTTTTCGCGTAACCCATTAATTTTTTATCAATTTTAAAATTTTTAAATGATTTTATTTTTTTATTTTTATTTACTTTATCATTTAAAGACACAACTTTATCAGAAAAAATTACATCAGCTCCTAAGGCTGCTTGTTTTGGATCATTAAAAATACTAATTTTTTTATTATTTTTTTTAACCCAATTTCTTATTTCTTGTTTTGGTTCAAATCTTTTTGGACAACCGATTTTTAATTTGAAAGAAAATTTTACCGACGCTGCTATTAAACTATTTAAAACATTATTAGAATCACCAATCCAACATATACTTAATTTTGAAATCGGTTTTTTTTTTATTTCCTCAACTGTGAATACGTCTGATAATACTTGTGTAGGATGTGAAGAAGGGCTCAAACCGTTAATTATTGGTATTTTTAAATATTTTTTAAAACTTTGAACTTTTTTTTCGCTATCTGTTCTTAGCATAAATCCATCGCCATATGTTGAGAGTATTTTTGCAGTATCAGCTATAGATTCCCCACCCTGACCTAAGTGAAGCTCGTTTGATCTTAAAGTTAAAGTTCCACCACCCAACTGTTTGATTGCTAAATAAAAACTTAATCTTGTTCTTAAACTAGATTTTTCAAACATCTGGATAAGCAATTTTCCCTTTAAAGGGCTGCCTTTGTCAGCCTCAAGAGTATTAAGTTTTTTTCTTAAACTTTTTCTTTTTTTTGCATCTAGGATAATCTTTCTTAGATCTCGGGCTGGAATTTCCTTTAAATTAATGAAATGTTTCATGTTATTTTAACTCTAGGCAAACTTGATTAATAATATTAATAGCTTTTTTTATTTCTGTTTTTTTTACATTTAAAGGTGGCAAAATACGAATTACATTTTCAGCTGCTCTAATAGTTAATAATTTTTTGTCCATAAGCTTTTTGATAAATAAACTCTGATCTTTATGAAGCTGAATTCCAATTAATAAACCTTTTCCTCTTATTTGTTTAATGATATTGGGATATTTATCTTTAATTTTATTCAGATTTAATAAAAAATACGCTGATAAATTTTTAACGTTTCTTAAAAATTTTTTTTTAGCAATTATACTCATTACTGTATTCCCAACTGCCATAGCCAATGGATTTCCTCCAAACGTTGATCCGTGTGTTCCCGGTATCATACCTTTTGCAACTTTTTTATTCATCAGCACTGCACCAATTGGAAAACCACCTCCAATACCTTTTGCAATTGGCACAATATCCGGTTTTACTCCTGAACTTTCAAAGGCAAAGAAATCACCAGATCTTCCAATACCACACTGAACTTCATCTAATATCAAAAGTATTTTTTTCTTATTACATAACTTTCTTAAATCTTTTAAAAACCTGTCTGGAATAACTTTAATTCCACCCTCACCCATAATAGTTTCAACCATTATAGCTGCTGTATTATTATTGATTTTTTTTTTAAGAGAAGTTAGATTTCCAAAAGCAAAATGATCAAAACCTGAAATTTTTGGTCCAAATCCTTCTGTCATTTTTTTTGAACCACTTGCATAAATTGCTGCTAAAGTTCTTCCATGAAAGGAATTTTTAATACATATAATTCTATTTTTTTTTGGTTTTCCTATCGAATAAAAATATCTTCTAGCAACTTTGATCGAGGCCTCTGTTGCCTCTGCACCACTATTTTGGAACATGACATAATCAGCAAAAGTCTTATTGCAAAGTTTTTTTGCTAATTTTTCTCCTTCTGGAATTTGGAAAGCATTAGATACATGCCACAATTTTTGTGATTGATATTTTATAGCTTTTATTAATTTTGGATTTGCGTGACCTAAAGAATTTACCGCAATACCTTGAACGAAATCTAAATACTTTTTATTGTCAGTAGAGTATAAATAGCTGCCCTTTCCATGCTTAAAAGAGATTTTTCTTCTGTTATAATTTTTTGCTAAATAACTCATAAATTCATTTAGTTTTTATAAATTTAAATCATTAATACAAGTTATGATTGAAAGCATATATTTTGTATCTAAGATCATTTTTGTTGATAACTCTAATTTTTTGATTGTTTAATTTAATTATTTATCAGTATATGGTACATTAATAAAAATAACATACAACATATAGATAAGTGAGTTGGACTGAAGAAAAAGTTGCAAAATTAAAGGAATTGTGGGGAAAGAATACCGCAAGCCAAATTGCTGAAATTTTAGGCGGGGTCAGTAGAAATGCAGTAATTGGAAAAGCCAACAGACTTAATTTATCTGCAAAAATAAAAACAAGAACAGCCGCAACAAATGAGAACTTTAATAATTTAATAGAAGACAAAAATACAAAAACTAGAAGGGGTCGTAAAAGTAAATTTAAGTCGTTAATAATAGAAAAAGATTTTGAACCGGAAAACCCAAAACAATTAGAGGAATTAACTGACAATGATTGTAAATATCCTATCGGACATCCTAACGAAAAAAATTTTTATTTCTGTGGAAGATCATCATTAAAAGATTTCAGTTATTGTAAACTTCACTTACTTTATTCATACCAAAGTAAAGAAAACAAAAACAAAAAAGAAGATCAAATTGAAAAAGATGAAGTTCCAGAGTACATTGGAAAGAAAATGCAATCAGCCTAATTTTTAATTATTTTTTATTTAATCTTTTTTTGTAGAATATTTTTCTGTTGAGAATTGTCCTCCTTCTTTCCACATGTAGCAATATTTTTCTACTTCTCTTTCAAATATCCTTATACTTGGAACTCCAATTTCAAAGTTAGTTTTATATTTTCCAGTTGCAACATTATCGTATTTTAGTAACTTAAGCTGATCTCTTGTAATCAATGGATTTGGTAGTAATTCAAAAAATCTAGCCTGTAAATTTGCGATTGCAAGAGGAAGTGGAAGCAACAATCTTTTTTTATTAATTAAGAATAGTAATTTTTTTAAAATTTGTTTAAATGTTAAAGTTTCTGGACCTACGCATTCAATAATTTTTGAATTAATGTTATTCGAAATTATATATTGCAATATATCTGTTAAATCAGAACAATGAATGGGCGCAAACTTTGTTGCACCATTGTAAAATATTGGAAACATAGGAAGACGACTTAATAAAGTCATAAAATTTGTTGTAAAATTATCATCAACAGAATAAACGATTGATGGTCTTAAAATTGTGGCAAGTGGAAAACTTTTAAGTATATTTGCTTCTCCCTCCAACTTACTTTTAGCATAAGTTGAGTCTAAGGCTTGGTTAATTCCTAACGCAGAAATATGAATGAAGTGTTTTAAATTATATTCTTTAGACAATTTAGCTAAAATAGAGGGAAAAACCGTATGTATATTATTAAATGTATTAAATTTTTTTTTTTTCATATAAAATTCCAATTAAATTAATACAGATGTCCGTTTTTTTAAAAAGTTCTCTAATTTTAAATTCATCAAAAATGTTTGCCTCCACAATTTCAATATACCCTGCATTAGCTTGGGTTTTTATTATGTAACTTTTTTGATGGATGTTTCTGGTTACAACGGTTACCCTATAGTTATTCTTTGTAAGTTTTCTTATTAAGTTTCTGCCTATTTGACCACTACCACCAAAAATTAGACAATTTTTTTGTTTCATACTATATATGTTTAAATGAGTAACAATATTCAATTACACAAAAATGATCTACCAGATGATTTAAAATTAGGCAATACTATAGCTGTTGATGGTGAGTTTATGGGTCTTAATGTAAGGAGAGATCCCCTATGTTTAATACAGATTTCCTCAGGAAAAGCTGATGCGCATATTGTGCAATTTGATAGGAAAGATTATAATTCACCAAATTTAAAAAAATTACTTCAAGACGATAAGGTTAAAAAAATTTTTCATTACTCTAGAGCTGATTTGGGACATATAAAGTATTATTTAGATATCGATGTTAAAAATATTCTTGATACAAAAATTGCATCAAAATTAGCAAGATCATATTCTGATAATCATTCGCTAAAAACGTTAATTAAAGAATTTGCAAACACAGATATAAGCAAACAATTTCAAAGTTCTGATTTTGGTGGTGATTTGAGTCCTTCACAGTTAAAATATTGTGCTAACGATGTAATTTATCTTCATAAAATCCATGAGGAACTATTAAAAATACTTGAGAGAGAAAATAGAATTCAACTTTATGAGGAATGTTTAAAATTTATTAAAACAAGGGTTGAACTTGATTTGGCCCTTTTTAAAGAAGATATTTGGTCTCACTAGAAAATGAATTCAGAAGCTAAAAAAATTGCATCAAAAGTAATTGATTTACAAATCAAAGCTTTAAAAAAATTAAAAAATTCTTTGGACACTTCCTTTAATAAAAGCGTTAATGCAATTTTGAAATGTAAGTCTAAAGTAATAATTTGTGGTGTTGGCAAGAGTGGTATTATTGCTGCTAAAATTTCAGCTACCTTATCGTCAGTCGGTACTCCATCTTTTGCAGTATCTGCAAATGATTGTTCTCATGGTGACCTTGGTAAAATTACGAATAAAGATGTTTTAATTTTAATAAGCAATTCTGGAAATACAGTAGAATTAAAGAATATAATTAAACATGCTAAAGCGAATAAAATAATTTTGATTGGTATTGCATCGAACAAAAATTCTTTTTTATTGAAATCTTCAAATATAAAAATTCATGTTCCAGAGGTTGAAGAATCTGGCCATGGTATAGTACCAACATCTAGTACAATCAATCAAATGTCTATTGGTGATGCATTGGCTATTGCACTGATGGAAAAAAGAAAATTCAGTAAATTTGATTTTAAAAAATTCCATCCATCAGGAAATTTAGGGAACAAACTTAAAACAGCATATGATTTGATGCTAACTAAGAGTAAAATTCCATTCATTAATGAAAATCAAAGAATGAAAGAAGCATTAAATATCATAAATAAAAAACGCCTGGGTTTCTTGGTTGTTATAAATAATTATGGTTTCACAAAGGGTGTTTTTACAGATGGAGATCTTAAAAGATTAATGCAAAAGAAGAAAAAAATAAGTAATTCAAAAATTAAAATATTTATGTCAAAAAACCCATATTCTGTTGAAGAAAGTACTCTTGCCTCTGAGGTACTATCGCAAATGAATAAGAAAAAAATTACCAATGTTTGTGTCTATAATAATGAGAATAAGCATAAAACAACTGGTGTTATTCACATACATGATTTACTTAATAACCTAAGATAAAAAATTCATGAAAATTATTTTTCAATTATCTTTAATTGGTCTGATTTTTGTCATTAGTTTTTTATTTTACAATAGCTATTTCTTAGAAAATAAAAACGTAATTCAAGATAAAATGAATAGTAATGAAAATATAATTAACTCTCGAAAAAATTCTAATGATAATCTTTCCTCTAATTCTTCTGAAAGTGAAATTGAAAATAATCAAATTAAAAATTTGCTTTATAAGGTAGACTATTCTGAAAGTGGAAAATATGAAATAAAAGCTAAATTGAGTAAATTAAATTATGTTGAAGGTGTTGAAAAAGTATCAATGTTCAACGTATCTGCATTTATAGTTGATAAAAATGCTAACAGGATTGACATTAAATCTGATAATGCTTTTCTAAATACAGCAACATATAAAACTAGTTTTTTTGGCGATGTTAATATTAAATACTTAGGTAGTGTGGTTACCGCAAATAAATTAGATTTTAGTTTTGAGGAAAATTTAATTCTTATAAGTGAAAATATTTTGTACAAAAATATAAATACTAAAATCAAAGCCGATAACGTTAAAATAAACTTACTAACGAAAGAAATTGAGGTGTTTATGAATAATTCACAAGACAAAATTGAATTAATTCATATAAAATAAAAAAATGTCAGTCATTAAAAAATTCAGAATTAAATCATTTAAAAATAATAATTCAATTTTGAAACTTGAAAAAATATCATTAAAATTTGGACGAAAGATAATCTTAGACAATTTAAATTTGTCACTATCAAAAGGTCAAATACTTGGACTATTGGGACCAAACGGTGTTGGCAAATCTACAATTTTTAATCTTATTACTGGATTGTTAAATCCAGATTATGGGGACATTAAAATTGAGTCAAAAAAAGTAAATGAATATCCAATCTATCAAAGGACACAAAAGTTTAGAATAGGTTTTGTTCCTCAATATGGTGGTTTCTTTCATGACCTTACTGTTTATGATAATTTAAAAGCAATTTCAGAAATTACTGAAAATAATCATAGTCTAAGAATAGAAAAAATTAATTCATTGATATCTAAATTTGAACTTGACTCGATTAGAGATATTAAAGCTAAATTTATATCTGGGGGTCAAAAAAAAAAACTAGTAATTGCTATCGCTTTAATCTCAGAGCCAAAAATACTTCTGTTAGATGAGCCATTTGCTGCATTGGATATTTTGACCATAAAAACACTTCAAGAAATAATTGTTAATTTACAAACATTAAATAATATTTCAGTAATTTTATGTGATCATCAGGCTAGAGATTTATTAGAATGTGTTGATAAGGCTGCTATTATAAACAATGGAAAAGTTGTTGCTGAAGACACACCTTCAAACTTAATCAATAATAATATTGCTAAAGACGCGTACTTTGGTGATTCATTTAAAATAAATTAAATGAAAGAGGTCATCAAATTACGCGATAAAATACAACCTTTTAATAAAAAAATTTCTATTGAAGGAGACAAAAGTTTATCGATTAGATGGGCATTGTTAGCATCTCAAGCTAAAGGTAAGTCCAGATCATATAATTTATTAAGATCTGAAGATGTAATGTCAACTTTAAAATGTTTAAAAAAGCTTGGAACAAAAATAAATTTAAAAAAAAAGTACTGTGAAATAAAAAGTATAGGTTTGAATAAATTTAATTACAAAAGTAATATAACTCTAAATGCGGGAAATTCGGGTACTTTAGCAAGGCTTATTATAGGTTTATTAATTCATTCTAATAAACAAATAAATATTATTGGAGATAAAAGTTTATCTAAAAGAGATTTTTTAAGAATAACGAGACCTTTAGAAAAAATGGGTGCAAAATTTAAAACAAATAAAGGAAAATTACCAATAAAGGTTTGGGGTACTAAAAATCCAAAACCAATAAAATATATTGAAACCAAAGGATCTGCTCAATGCAAAAGTAGTGTTATGCTAGCTGCTCTAAATACACAAGGTTCAACTATTATTAAGTCTAAAAAATCTAGAAACCATACAGAGTTACTATATAAATATTTAAATATACCTATAAAAATTAAGAAAAAAAAAAATTATGATTTAATAAAAATTCAAGGAGTCAAAAAAATCAAAACTTTAAATTATAGAATACCATCTGATATAAGTTCATGTGCCTTTTTTATAACACTCACAATTTTATCTCAAAAATCACAGATATTAATAAAAAATGTAAATTTAAATCCTACAAGAACTGGTTTTTTAAAAATAATCAGATTGATGGGAGTTAATATATTTATTAAAAACCAAAAAAATTATAAAGGAGAAATAATCGGTGACCTTGAAGTTAAAAGTCAAAATAATATTAAACCTATTATTTGCCCAACAAAACTTAATAGTGCAGCAATAGACGAGTTTTTATTAATTTTTCTAATTGCAGCAAAAGCGAAAGGTATATCTTCTTTTAAAAATTTGTCAGAATTGAACGAAAAGGAAAGCCCAAGGTTGGTATGGGGATCAAAAATTCTGAATAAAATTGGAATCAAAACTAAAACCACAAAAAATTCTATTAAAATTTATGGAAATCCTAAACTAAAAGTAAAAAAAAAGGTTGTGATAAAAAATTTTCTTAAAGATCATCGAGTTTTTATGGCGAGTGTGATTGCTGGCATAACCTTTGGAGGACCAATGTGGCATATACATGATAAAGATAGTATAAACACTTCCTTCCCTAGTTTTCTTAAAAAAATAAGCGATTTTGGTGTTAAAATTAACTAATTTACATTGCAATTTCATTGTTGATTATCTTAATAAATTTAACTAAAAGGTCATGTTTTTAAAAAAAAACTCTTAAACAAATATGGAAATTTATAAAGACTTAGGAAATTCAGCTTCAAAAGAATTTGAGAAGATGCTCAACAGCCAGCTTTCAAAGATCAAGATTGAGGAAGGTAAAATTATAGAGGGCAAAATAAATAAAATTACTGAAAAATTTGTATTTATTTATGTTGAAGGATTAAAATCAGAACCTGTTTTAGATATTAATGAGTTAAATAGCATAGGATTAAAAGATAAAGTAAAACTTGGAGAAACCATACCAGTATTACTAGAAAAGATTGAGGACAAGAACGGTGAGGTAATAGTTTCAGCAAGTAAAGCTCAAAAAATTAAAGGTTGGGATAAACTTGTAGAGGCTTTTGAAAAAGACCAACCCATAAATGGGCGTATACAATCAAAATGCAAAGGTGGATGTATCGTTGAACACATAGATACTGGCTCGTTAATGTTTTTGCCTGGAAGCCAAATATCCGATAAACCTATGAAAGACATAACTCCTCTAATTGGTGAGGTTCAAAAATTTAAGTTAATTAAACTGGATAAAGTTAGAGGCAACGCCTGCGTCTCTAGAAAGGAAATAATTTCCTCATTTAAAAAAGAAGATAAGGCAAAAGTTGTTTCTAAATATAAAGTTGGAGATATTATTAAGAATGCTGAGGTCAAAGGTTTTTCAAGTTTTGGTTGCTTTTTTAATGTTAATGGAGAACTAGATGTTCTTGTTCATCTTCAAGAATTAAGTTACAGTAGAGTTGATCACCCTGAGCAGGTTTTAGAGATAGGACAAAAATCTGACCTAAAAGTAATTACAGTAGATACAGATAAATTACAAGTTGGTTGTTCAATCAAACAACTATCACCTGACCCTTTTGAGCACATTAATAATTATAAGTTAAATCAAGTCTATAAAGCTAAGATTACTAAAATTACTGATTTTGGAGCATTTTGTGAATTAGAACCTGGTCTTACAACACTTCTGCATTCATCTGAATTATCTTGGTTAAAAAAAAATGTTTCAGCTAAAAAAATGTTTAAATTACATCAAGAGATAAATGTAGTGATACAGGAAATTGATAAAGAAAAAAGAAGAGTTGCGGTAAGTTATAGACTGACACAGGAGAATCCTTACGACACATTTTCAAAAAAATTTCCAGTCGGTTCAACTTGCGAAGGTGAAATTGTAAGTAAAAATGAATATGCATTATTTGTTAAAATTGGAGATTTAGAAGTAGAAACCTTTTTACATTGTAATGATTTGACATATTTAAATAATGGTGAACAGGAATTAGAAAAATATAATAAAGGTAATAAAATAAAAGTTAAAATCCTAGAGATTAAAAGCTCTGAACAAAAAATTAGAGTGGGTCATAAACAAACTCTAAAAGATCCTTTTGACTTTTTCAAAGATAAAGAAAAGAATCAGACTATTACTGTAAAAGTTATATCGACTGACAACAAGGGGCTTGTGGTGAGACCAGAGGGATGCGAAATGGACTTCCAAATAAAAAAATCAGCAATTGCTATCAACGCAGCTGACTCAAGACCATCTAGATGGACTGGGGGGGAAAAATTAGATTGTGCTATACAAGATATAGATATTAGTAAAAGAAAAGTTTCATTAAGCATCAAACTTTTAGAAGAACTTGAAAAAGAAGAGGCATTAAAAAAATTCGGTACCACAGAAGGCACTGGAAAATCACTTCCTTTTTCATCTCTAGCAGAAGATCTGAAAAAAAAAGAAGAAGATAATAAAAGTTAAAGAGAAGAAATAAATTGGCTGTTGTAAAATCAGAGTTATTAAAACAACTTTCTAAAAATTATCCAAATTTTTTAAAAAAAGATCTTGAAAAAATTACTGATATAATTCTAGTCGAGATTAAAAAGGCACTTAGAAGAAGTGAAAGAGTTGAACTTCGTGGTTTTGGTGTCTTTTCAACAAATAAACAAAAAGCTAGAATATCAAGAAACCCACGTTCTGGGGAAAAAGTACACACTCCAGAAAAAAAAACTATTCACTTTAAAATGTCTAAAGACTTGTTTAAAAAATTAAATAATGAAGAATAAAATAGTATTTGTTGCATGTGATACCTCAAATCTAAAAAAAATAAAAAAAATAATTGCGCAAACAAGAACAAAAAAACTTAAAATTATTCCAAAATTTGGCCTTCAATTATTTTACTCTAAACAAGGAAGAAAATTTCTGGAAAACATTAAACAAGAATTTTGGTTAGATTTAAAAATAAACGATATACCACAAACAGCTACGTCTGCCATAGATAGCCTAAAGGATTTAAAAAAATGTAGATATCTTACAGTACATGCTAGCGGTGGATTAAAAATGCTTGAGGCCGTAAAACAAAAAGCAAAAAAAATCAATAAAAATATAAAAATATTAGGTGTTACTGTTTTAACTAGTCTTAATAATAAATCTCTTAAACAAATAGGTCATACCAAAAAAGTTAAGCAATTAGTTTTAAAACAGGCTAATCTTATCAAAAAATCAAGTTGTGATGGTATAGTTTGCTCAGCTCAAGAAGCAAAACTAGTAAGGGAAAAACATAAAAAATTATTAATTATAAGTCCAGGAATTAGATTGCCTGGAGATAGCCCAAATGATCAAATGAGAATTATGACCCCTAAAGATGCTTTCGAGAGTAAAGTTGATGGCGTAGTCGTTGGAAGATCTTTAACAAAAGGAAACATAAAAAATAATACAAAAAAACTTGTTGATCATCTAAACAAATGATCAAAGGGTGTAAAATTTGTGGTGTAAAAGATCCTAAAATTTTAAATTTTATAATTAATCACCCCTATCCTCCAAAATTTATTGGTTTTATTTGCAATTATCCAAGAAGTTCAAGATATGTTGAACTTAATGATCTGAAAAAATTATTAAATGTTAAAAAAAATAAAAGTAAATTTGTTGCTGTCTTGGTAAAACCTGATAGCGAAATTTTAGAGAAAATAAAAACACTGCCTTTTGACTATTACCAATTATATGAAAGCACACCTGACGAAATAAAAATTATAAAACAAAAATATCAAAAAAAAATTATCACAGCTTTAACAATAAGTGATGAGACAGACGTAATTAAACACAAATCATTTACTGATGTGACAGATATTTATTTATTTGATAGTAAAGGTTATGAAAAAAGTCAAGGATTTGATCATAATCTAATTAAAAA
>MDTD01178259.1_pt1 | contig 15092 bp, 14 predicted proteins | sample 811221 | NCBI WGS metagenome assembly MDTD01 (sample SAMN05326646, study PRJNA326480) | marine metagenome | isolation source: seawater | place: Pacific Ocean: South West | collected 2011
TTCTTCAAAGCTTATTAATTATTTTATTTTAAATAATTAATATTGTCTAATTAGCTTAGGAACCTTTTTAGCTATCTTATTATTGATGAAGTGATCAACTATATCATCATTAAAAGTATTATAAATCATTCTTAAGTGTTCTACCCTAAAATCACTAGATAGAAAATTTTTACCAGTTCCTTTTTGCTTAAATGAGGAGAATCTTTCCTTTTTTAAGAAAAAATCTAAAAGCTTTGTAAAATCTAAAGCTCCCTGCTGAACAGCTTTACACGCAACATCATGAATTCGATCACCAATTGATAAAGACGGGACTGACTGGTGGATTATATCGCCTGCATCAGGTTCAGTGTTGATATAATGAAAAGTCAAGCCAGCATATGCAGGTTCTAAAAAATAGAAAGGCCAGAACATTGTTGCTGATCCTCTATACCTTGGGGATAAGCCTCCGTGCATATTAATTGTTTCTTTAGGCATTACTTCAATTAGTGGGCTTTTAATCATACCAGAACCAAAGATTATAACAATATCTGGAGAAATAGTTTTTACAAAAACCGAAGTAGCTTTAGAATTCAATTCTTCAGCATTGATTTGAATAACATTAGGACATCTGTATTCTTCATCTAAACTAAAATATTTTTTTTCACAATCATCTCTATTTTTAAAGTGTCTAATAAAATTTTCTCTATCTTTATCAGATATTTTTTCGGGAGGGGATGGCATGATTGATTCTCTTCCGACTATTATTGAAGCGGTAACATCATGTTTTTCTGAAATTGAATTGATAAAAAACTTATGTCTTAAATGGTTTCCAGTGATTGTAAGGATTTTCATTTTAATTTATTCTCCTTAAGAGTTTTTTATCGGTTAAAATCTCGGCGTTGTCATATAACACTTCAAAATCAATGTTTGTTATTAAAGCAATATCAATTAGTGACTTTTTACCATTTGAATAATACATCAACCAGTTGATTGCCTTTAACCTTGTGTCCCAATCAAAGAAGTTTTTATCCTGATCCCCAGCAGATTGTTTTAATTGACCACCAATCTTAGGATATAAATCTCTTTTGCCAAGCATTGGCTCGCATTTAGGATTCAAAGATATATACGTATTGTTTTTTTCAAGTTTATCTATTGCATTTAAATAAACACTTAACGTTTCAACTAAATCCATTGATGAAATAAAATCTAAATTATCTAAGGATGTGTGATAGTATTCATATTCAAAATATTTATCTTTACATATTGTTCCCATTGGAATGTTAAAGAAAGGTGATGAATACTGCCTTTCGTCGCTTCCAGCATCAGCGTCGAAATCGTATTCGATATAATTAATCTTATTTTCCTTTAATGTCAGTCTGGTTGCGTTATCAACTAGCGAGTTTTCAGAAAAAGTTTTTTTGAAACCTATTGGTCCAGGACCAGCAACTGTAGAAATGACATATCCACTATCTATTTTGAGCATTTCATTTTCGTTTTTACTCAAATATGCAATAGCTCCGATTGTCTCTGGGTGAATAACAAAACGATAGCTATTTTTTAAATTTCTCTTTTTTAATTCTCGTAAAAGCAAAGTCCATAAAACTATTCCGCTTAAATTATCATTTCCAAGCGAAGGGTGGCAGGGGTATGTAGTAATGAGAAAGGTCTTATTTGATTCTCCGCTTAGAACTAGGTCGCCCAAAGTTAGACTTCCATCAGAAAATGATGAATCAATAAAAACTCTATAAGTATCATTTTTATCAAACTTTTTTAATTGGTTATGCGTAAGGCAAAATCCCCACTTTTTGTTGTAATACGCAGTTCTATATGGAATTGCATCTGGTAAATCTGGTAATGTATGAAGATTATCCTTCAATTCATCAAAGGAAAGTTTCTTATCTATCGGTTCACTATAATTTATAACATGTAGATTTGAGTCATCAAAATCAATTAACGTGTTACCTTTTGAATCTTTAATATATGCTTGATTGATATTCCACTCTTGTGGAATTTTCCAATCATAATGACCTTCTCCGCTAGGTATCTCATGGAGATTAAAGTCGGTGAAATCTCTTAAAATATCGAGAGTTTCTCTAAGACCATTACCGGTAATGCTTCTACATTTAAAAAATAAATCATTTAATAAATTATCCGCATCAACTGCTAATGATTTTTTATCTATTTTGTTTTGTTTCAATTTTTTCAATCCGTAGGTCTATAAACAGGTCTAGCAAGTATTGATTTTTCAAGTATATCTCGCGGAGTAAATATTCTATCACCAATCTTGATACTATTGAAATAATCATCTCCGTTAGAATCATAAATGTTGTTAATCTTTAAACCGCCACTATTTGCAGCAACAAAAATACTCCTATCAGTTTTTCTATAAATAAGGCCATATTGAAATGGATGGAACTCCATTCTAGTGTCTACTTTTTTTACTCTTTCAATTATTATCATTTGATTATTAGTAAATGATCTTGCTCCAGGATAAGGGTTGCTGAATGCTTTGATAAAGGTAATTATATCATCAATATTCCAATCCCAATTAATAAATGCTTGTTCGATTGTTTTTAGTCGCGGCCAATATGTGCTTTTTTTATTATTCTGTGGCTGGACAGTAAATTTTTCATTATCGAGAGATAAAATGATAAACTTTTTGATTAAGGAGATACTGTTTTTAAATATAAAATCATTAAAATCAGAGGGTGTATCCATTGATGAGGAAAAATTATAACTCTTTTTTAAAATTATATCACCTTTATCAATTCCTGGATTGACAAAATGAAGCGTGCTTGCGCTTTCATTTGTATTAGTCATTATCATCCATGATAAAGTTGCTCCTCCACGATTTAAGGGTAGATTGGCTTCATGAAGATTTATTAACCTACCATTAAGTTTATCAATAAATGATTTTTTAAAAATCCATGGCGAGCTAAGAGATAAGGCTAGGCTATTTCGATCAATTATATTACTAATATTTTTGTCAGTATTTACATCATTAGAAAGTTCGTATTCAAAATTATTTTTTTTAAAATTTACCTCGAGCGATTCTCCGTTTTTTAAATACGTTTTAAGATTTCTTTCACTTGTGATTATGTGAAATTTTTCTTTTAATCCTCTAAGAATAAAGGCGGTTTGCAACACCAAATCTTCTCCTCCAAGGAGAATCCAATTACTTATTTTACCAAATTTCACTAAGTCAATCTTTTAAAGCCATCATGACAAATTGGTCCATTTAAAAGGTTTTCTACATTATTATTTTTAATAGCAATACTAATTTTTCCAAAAACGTCATCTATAGCTGAAGAATAATTTTCCAAATGAGAATTATTATGCTTGTAGCAAGGGTAGAATGCTGTTGTAGTTAAAAACCCTTTATTTAACATTTCTTGATTGAATAAAGTCTTAATAGCAGATGCATTTTGATAGTTAAACGTAAATATACTTAACTGGGGAACAGGGCCTGTTATTGATATATTAATGTCATTCCTTTTTGCGGAATCAATCCAAATATTTTGCATTTTTTTTCCAAGTTTTTCCGTATACGCTGGAACATCATTTTCGATAATTTTTTTGATTGAAGCTATAGTAGCAGCAGGTCCAATCTTATCGGTCCAATACAAACTACTAACGAATGTATCTTGGGCTATGCTCATATTTTTTTCTTTTCCAATAATTGCCGACATAGGATATCCATTGGTCATTGCTTTAGCAAACATTGCAATATCAGGTTCATAGCCAAACTTCATATGAGCACCACCACCATTTAATCTAAATCCTGAGGTACATTCATCAAAAATTAGCACTATGCCTTCATCATCACAAGCATTGCGAATTGTTTCAAAGAATTCATCGTTTGGGTACATATTTCTTATTGTTTCAACAACAACAGCCCCAACTTTTCCTTTGTATTTTTTTATAAGGCTCAAAAACTCTTCAGTATTATTGTACTGAAATGGGAAAGCCGTATCTCTTAAAACCTTTGGCACACCCAAGGGGTTTAATCCAGGCAATAAATGACCAACTAAAGCATCCTCTTTTGATAAATTAGCAGCTAAATACCAATCATGCCATCCATGATAACCGCAAAATAAAACTAAATCTTTTTCTGTTTTTGCTCTAGCCAACCTTATGGAAACCGCCATCGCCTCACCTCCAGATCGTGTGTATCTTACTTGATCTGCCCATGGATGAATTTTACACAACAACTCCGCAAGCTCAACATCTTCAGTTGGGTTTAAGGTACACATAGATCCATTATCTATTGCACCTTTTGCAGCTTTATTTACATCTTCATCTGCATAGCCGAGTGTGCAAGAACCGATTCCCATATAACACATATCGATGAACTTGTTACCCTCGATATCCTCAACCTCACAGCCAGAAGCATTTTTATAATAGGTCGGCCACTGATCAGGAAGAAACATCTCAGGTCTTTTTGAAAGCAGCTGAGTACCGCCAGGTATCATTTTCTTAGCTTTTTTGTATAAATTTTGTATTTCTGACATGATGATTAATTAACACCTTTCATTTCTTTATCATTCTCAAGGGATTTTCTATAACCCTCTTCTCTTAAATACATACTATTTATTGATAGCAAATGTTCATTATTATTTAAAAAATTTATTATATCGTCCATTGTGAACAATGGATTTCGTTCATAAAGCTCATCAAATATAATTTTGATTAAATCAAAATCCTCTTTTTCATCAAGTGTCCATCTGTAATTTGAATACTTTTCATTAGATAAAATCTTATTAATTACAAAATTTTTCTCGTCAAGCTTGATATATGGTGTTACATGTTCTCTCTCAGATAAAAGTTTGGCATTTTTCCATGCTTTTTGAAGAGAACTAAATGTAAAAATTTCAACATCCTGACCATCGGGATAAGGAACATCTAATGTATTTGATGTATAATCAGCTTCACTATCTATGTGGCTTTTGATAACTAGGTCAATAACTTTTGGATCAATCAATGGGCAGTCAGCTGTGATACGTACAATATGAGTGGGTTTTAATAATTTTGAAAGCTGATAATACCTATCTAATACATCATTTTCTGAACCGCAAAATACACCAACTCCATAAGTAGAGCATTCATTTACAATTGACAGATCTTCTTTTAAAACGGTTGTTGCTACATAGACATCCGAAAGCAATTCAGATGCCTTAACTCTTTCAAAAACATGTCTTATTACAGATTTACTGTTTAATTTTAAAAGGACTTTACCTGGGAGTCTCGTTGAGCCAGATCTTGCTTGAATTATAGCTATAATTTTATTTTTTACCACGCTGTCCAGCCACCATCAATTATAATATTAGACCCTGTCATATATTTTGAACTGTCTGAAAGCATATAAATGACAGCGCCAGTGTAATCATCGCTAAGAGCCATCCTTTTTAATGGAGTAAGGTTTTCATACTCCCTTATAAATTCTTCATCTTGATTATTTAAAACACCTCCAGGCGATAATACATTTGCTCTAATATTATATTCTGCTAAATGAGTAGCTAGATATCTTGTAAAATTAATGATTGCTGATTTAGAGCTTGCATATGAAGGTGGAGAATTAATTCCATTTTTTTTGTAAATATTTTTATTTGGGCTAACATTTCCGTAAGTAGAGGATATATTAATTATTACACCACTATTACTTTTTTTAAAATATTTCACTGATTCCCTAGATGTTAAAAAAACACCCGTAAGATTTACGTCGTGGACTTTATTCCATACCTTTAATGAATAATCTTCAAAATCTTGAAAAAAACTAGATTCTAAATCTAATTTTCTAGAATCGCCTTTAAAATGAAAAGAGTTTATAATCCCACATATTTTATTATACTTTTTAAAAATTTTTTCAAAAACATTAGAAACTTCACTTTCGTTTGTTACATCGATTTTGAAATAATCTATTTCTTTAGCTAATGAACTAAACTTGGTTTCACTTATTTTTTTTTCAACTTGAGAAATGTCATAGTCTGCTATAATAACTTGAGCTCCAGCCTGGACACAGGCCTTGCTTAGTTCGAACCCTATTTGACCTCCTCCTCCAAAAACTATAATTACTTTCTTATCTAAAGAGAAAAGCTCTTCAAGAAAACTCATAGCTACCTTTCATTTTGTAAATCAATTCCATAGTTATTTTTAATTAATTTTATATTCGTTTCATGCAATGTATTTGATTGATCTAAGTATTTTTCAACGAATTCTCGAAATGCACCTTCACCGCCTGATTTTGATAATACCCAATCGACATTATTCTTTATAAAATCGCTTGAGTTATTAGGACATGCACTAAGACCAACCTTTTGCAACAACGGAAAATCATTGAGATCATCTCCGATAAAAGCTGCATGCTTTAAGTCAAAATTAAAATTAATTAATATTTTTTCAGCAAGTTCTAATTTATTTCTAACTCCTAGATAAGTATTTTTTATTCCTAATTTTTTCGCTCTATTTTCTACCATCTTAGACTTTTCTCCGGAAATAATTACCAGGGGTATTTTTGCCTCATTTAAAAGTAACACTCCAGCGCTATCATAGGTATTGAATCTTTTCGATTCATTTCCGTTTTCAAAATAATACATACTACCATCGGTCCACACTCCATCTATGTCTGTAAAAAATATCTTTATTTGATCCACCAAGTTAATCCTCAAAAAAGTTGATTTTTAATGTTGATTGTTTTTGTATGTCAATAACCGCCTTTTTATTTAAAATTTTATCTCTATCTATCCAATTAAGGCCTGTTCCTGGACTTCTTAGTTCTAGCATTTCTTCAGTAAGTATCTCACCTTTTTTAATCAGCTTCTTATTTGTAAGACTTCGCATCAATTTTTCTTTTGCTGACTGAACAGCGGGATTTATTTTTATTATACCATCTCCATTTGCAATCTCAATTGTTTTGATATAATCAATCAATTTGCTCAAACCTCCTTCTTCAAGTGATCCTGCGTGATCTGTGCCTTTCATTGTGCGGTTAAGTGTAATGTGTTTCTCAACTATTGATGCACCATACATGACTGATACCGCGCCTATAATTACACCAGATGTGTGATCTGACATTCCGATAACATTGTCAAATCTCTCTCTAAGTGTTTTTATTGCATTCAAATTTACATTTTCAGCTTTACATGGATATTCGGAAATACAGTGCATAATTATAATTTCATTATTTTGGTAATCTAAAGATTCTAGTGCTTGCTCAATATCCTTTATGTCAGCCATACCTACTGAAAAAATTACTGGTTTTTTAAGAGTAGATAATTTTTCTAATAATGGAATGTTTGTTATATCTCTTGAAGCAACTTTATAAAAGGGGCACTCTATTCTTTCGAGAAGCTCTACAGATGGAACATCACACGGCGTACAAAAATATGTAATATTTTTATTGTTCGCATATTTTTTAAGGTGATGGTGCTGTTTTTCATCAAGCTCTAAAAATTCACGGTGCTCACCATATGTTTTCCCATAAGAATTTGGATTAATATAGGGAGCATTATAGGCCTCATTAGTAAGCTCAGATGGAATATCTCTTTTTTGAAATTTAACAGCATTCGCTCCACATTTAACTGCCACATCTATTAACTCTTCTGCAATTTTGATATCACCGTTATGATTTTGACCAATTTCAGCGATTACATAAACTGGCTTATCGTTTCCTACAAGAGTACCATCCAGGTTAACACATTTTTGAAAACTCATAATTTATACTTCCTTATTAAGATACCAATCATATGTAGTTTTTAATCCTTCGTTAAGAGCTACCTTACTCTTCCATCCTAAGCCATTCAATCTAGATACATCTAGTAGCTTTCTAGGTGTGCCATCCGGTTTTGTTGTATCAAAAGTCACATCTCCACTATAACCCACAACATTTTTTATTATAAAGCTCAATTCTTTTATTGATAAATCTTCTCCACATCCAACATTAATTTGAGAAATTTTTGAAGAATACAAATTTTTTGCATCTAAGTTCTCAAATAAAAAAATGCATGCGTCCGCTAAATCATCTACAAATAGAAATTCTCTTTTAGGGGTACCTGTTCCCCAAATTTCAACTGAAGGCTGTTTATTTTTTTTAGCAATATCAAATTTTCTAATTAAAGCTGGAATCACATGAGAGCTTTCTAGGTCAAAGTTGTCTTTTGGTCCATAAAGATTCGTAGGCATAACGGAGATAAAATTTCGATTATGCTGCCTATAGTAGCTCTCACACATTTTAATACCTGAAATTTTTGCAATTGCATAAGGTTCGTTTGTTTTTTCTAATTCACCAGTCAATAGATATTCTTCTTTTATTGGCTGCTTACAATCTCTAGGATAAATACAAGAAGACCCTAAAAAAAGCAGCTTGCTAACATCGTTTTGATGAGAAGCATTAATGATATTATTTTGAATCATCATATTTTGATAAATAAAGTCAGCTCGAAAAGTATTATTTGCAATAATTCCTCCAACTTTTGCTGCAGCGATTATCACATAATCTGGTCTTTCAGAACTAAAAAAATCATTTACTACTCTTTGATTGGTCAAATCATAATCCTTGGATGGGGTTATAACTATATTGCCATATCCTCTTGAGTTAAGATTTTTCATTATTGCTGAACCTACCATCCCATTATGACCTGCAAGATAAATTTTTAACGACTTATCAATAGCCACGACGTTTCACCTTTTCTAAGTCAGAACTAGCCATTATTTTAACTAAATCATCAAATTTGGTCTTAGGCTGCCATTTTAATATATTTTTTGCTTTTTGAGGGTCGCCTAACAAGGTTTCAACTTCAGTTGGTCTGAAATATTTCGGATTTATCTCAATAATTACTTGATTTGTTTTTTTATTTATACCTTTCTCATTTACACCATCTCCCTCCCACTTAATTTCGATATTTAGCTCCCTAAAAGTTAGTTCAATAAATTCACGTACAGAATGTTGTTCACCTGTAGCTAAAACAAAATCATCTGGTTTGTCTTGCTGAAGCATTTTCCACATACCCTCTACATACTCCGGAGCGTAACCCCAATCTCTTTTTGAATTTAAATTTCCCAAAAGTAATTTTTCTTGCAATCCTTGCTTTATTCTTGCGGCACCAAGTGTAATTTTTCTTGTCACAAAAGTTTCTCCTCTTCTTGGAGATTCATGGTTAAATAAGATTCCATTGCATGCAAAAATATTATAAGCTTCTCTATAATTTATTATAATCCAATAACCATATAATTTTGCCACTCCGTATGGAGATCTTGGGTAAAATGGAGTATTTTCATTCTGAGGAACTTCTTGAACTTTTCCATACAATTCACTTGTAGAGGCTTGATAAAATTTAGTACTAATATTTGTTTCTCTAATTGCATCTAAAAATCGTAAAGTCCCTAAAGCATCAACTTGGGCTGTATAGTCTGGAATTTCAAAAGAAACCTTAACGTGACTCTGCGCAGCTAAATTATAGATTTCCGATGGTTCAACCTCTTCAAGTATCCTATTAAGATTGCTTGCATCGGTTACATCTCCGTGGTGAAAGAAAAACTGATCTTTGTATTTTTTACCATTAATGATATGGTCTATTCTTCCAGTATTAAATGAACTGCTTCTTCTAACAATACCGTGAACCTCATAACCTTTACTCAGCAATAATTCTGTTAAATATGAACCATCCTGTCCTGTTATTCCAGTTATGAGTGCTTTTTTCATTAAATTTCCTATTTTGTTAAAAAATTATTTTCTAGCAATGTTGAAGCTTCAACAAGAATTTTGGTAGTTTGAAGCGCTTCTTCACCTGTAGCTATTTCAATTTTACCATTGTCTATCTTATCTATAAAATAAGATAACTCTTCAGTCAAAGGCATTTTATTTTGGTAACTTATTTCTTCAACTGGTCCGTCTATTTTTTCAGGTATATTATTTTCAAATTCAAATTTTTTTGAATGAAATTTTAATGGCTTACCTTCTATTGAATCCTCAAAAGTAATCATTCCCTCAGAGCCAATAATTACCAACCTATGCTCTTTAAAGGGATTTAGCCAGCTAACAAAAATATGCCCGGATATACCTCCGGGATAACTTAAATGGGTAATTGTACAATCATGAATCTTTTTTTGGACAAATGCGCTACCTACAGCTTTTATATCAGAAGGGTAGGTTTCTGTAAAAAATTGAAAAAGTGAAATATCGTGAGGAGCTAAACTCCAAAATACGTTTTCCTCGCTTCTTATTTTTCCCAGGTTTAGTCTGTTGCTGTATAGATATTGAAGTGTTCCGATTCTACCATCTTTAATCATTTCTTTTATTTTAAGCATTGCTGGATGAAAAAGGAGAAGATGTCCTACCATGAGATTTACATTATTTTTAACTGATAAATCAACAAGCTCTTTAGCGTGCTCAATTTCAAGAGCAATCGGCTTTTCAACCAATACATGTTTTTTAGCTAAAATAATTTCTTTTGCAATTTTATAATGATGTATTGCTGGAACAGCTACAACATATGCAGAGAATTTATTGCTATTAAGAGCATCTCTTAATGATGTGAATATGCTTATCTCAGTATATTCTTTTGAAATGGATTCTAACCTTGACTCATTAGAGTCAACTACCGCTCCCAAAGAATTTAAATCATTTAAAGTTCGGATGTGGTTTTTCCCCCAATTGCCACCGCCTACAACGCATATTTTATGATTACTAATATTATCTCCGTGAAAAATTTAAATGAAAAATTATTTTGGGATGTGATAGGTTTTGTACCATTCTATAAATTGAGGTATTCCATCTATTATAGATGTTTTTGGTGAATATCCTAGCATATCAATTGATTCTGTAATATCTGCGTATGATTGCTTTACGTCACCAGGCTGCATTGGTAAAAAATTTATTTTGGCTTTTTTATTCAAAGATTTTTCAATGGTACCTACTATATCCATTAATTTTTCACTTTTGTTATTGCCAAGGTTAAATACTTTACAGGAGTAATTTTTATTAATAGCAGAGCAAGTACCATTTATTATGTCATCAATAAAGGTAAAATCTCTTCTCATTTTACCATTGTTATACACATTTATTTTCTTGTTTGATATGATCCTTTTTGTAAAAATATACATTGCCATATCTGGGCGACCCCATGGACCATAAACTGTAAAATATCTTAAGCCGGTTGTATTTAGACCGTAAAGATGAGAATATGAATGAGCAATTAATTCATTTGCTTTCTTTGTAGCACTGTAAAGCGAGATTGGATGATCGACTCGATCTTTAATACTTGAGGGTGAATTCTTATTCTTTCCATAAACTGAAGAGCTTGATGCATATACCAAGCCATCAACATTGCCATGCCTGCATTCTTCAATTATATTTAAAAAACCCACTAAATTTGAATCCATATAAACATGCGGATTAGTTATACTATGCCTAACTCCTGCTTGCGCTGCAAGGTTGACAACTTTATTAGGCTTCACTTTTTTAAATACTTTACTTACTAAATCTCTATTTGATATATCAATCTCAAAAAATTTAAAGTTTTTATATTTTTTGAGTATTTTTAGTCTGCTTTTTTTTAAATTAATATCATAGTAATCATTTAAATTATCAACCCCATAAACCTCTTCACCTTGATCGAGTAATTTTTTACTAAGATGGAATCCTATAAAACCTGCGGAGCCTGTAATAAATATCTTCATATAATGAACCTATAGTGACCAATATTTAATTTTAGAATTTTTAAAATCATTTTGGTCATAAAGGGATTTTACATCGATAAAAATGCCGTGCTCACTAAAGATATCTTTCCAATTATTTAATTGAATATTTTTGAATTGATTGTGCCCAACACATAAAATTACAACATCAATGTCTTTTAATTCATTAAGCTCTGTTAATCCAGTGCCATATTTTTTCTTTAGCTGTATTCTATCAACCACTGGATCAGTGACAGTAATATTGCAACCATATTTTTCAAGCTTATCTATAATATCAAAAACCTTTGAGTTTCTTAAGTCTGGGCAATTTTCTTTGAATGTTGTTCCTAGGATCGCAATACTTGACTGCTCTAAATCCAATTTCAATTGGTTCATTTTGTCAATGACTTTATCAACAATATAATTGCTCATATTTTCGTTTATTTTCCTACCTGCTAAAATCATTTCTGGATTATATCCTAAGCTTATAGCTTTATGGGTCAAATAATATGGATCTACGCCAATACAATGACCTCCCACTAATCCTGGCCTAAAATCAATAAAGTTCCATTTTGAACTCGCAGCATCAAGTACTTCGCTTGTTTTGAGGCCGATTCTATCGAAAATCATTGAAAGCTCGTTTATTAGGGCAATATTTACGTCTCGCTGAATATTCTCAATTACCTTTGCTGCTTCAGCGACAGAAATGCTTGAAGCTTTAAAAGTTCCAGCAGGAATTATACCTTGATAAAGCAAATCAATAAAGTCAGCTACTTTTTGATTAGATCCCGAAGTAACTTTTACGATATTTCTTAAAACATGTTTTTTATCTCCTGGATTTATCCTCTCAGGGCTATATCCACAAAAAAAGTCTACATTATACTTCAATCGAGAAAATTTGCTTAAAATAGGAACACAATATTCTTCTGTTGCTCCTGGGAATACTGTAGACTCGTATATCACGATATCTCCCTTATTTAAACATGACCCCACTAGCCTACTTGCACTTTCAAGGTAAGTTAAGTCTGGGCTATTATTTTTATCAATTGGCGTTGGTACGGTAACAATGTAGATATTTGATTCATCTATAGTGCTTTTGTCAGATGTTAATTTCAAAAATATTGATTCGTCAAAATCAGATTTTTCCACTTCTAAAGTCTTATCATAGCCAGATTTTAATTCACCTATTCTTTCCTCATTTACATCAAATCCTATTGTAGGATACTGTTTACCAAACTCAATTGCTAGAGGAAGACCTACATAGCCAAGCCCTACAATACAAATATTTGATTTTTCCAGTTGGTGCATTTTCTCTTTTGATTTATTGGCTGTTTTTTTTTCGACCATGAACATAAATAACAAGACAAATAAGTGAAGTTAAAAATATAAAAATATTTATCAACATGTGTCCTTGTGAGTATCTATTAAAATACAATGGCTGTTCTGAGTTGCTAAAAAAATAAATTGGCGAAGATAAAAGCAAGATAATTAATGCTGAGCCTGATAATCTGGTATCGTTAAACAATTCTTTTCCTTTTTTATTAAGGAAATATCTAATCTTTCGATATTTTTTTCTTTGATCAATATTGGCATATAGAAAGAAAGAGCGTAACAAGCCAATCAGGGTTCCAAATATCAAACCAAGAATTAAGGACGCGAATAAAGTTCTGACCTTATTGTTGTTTGATCGAACTAGAGATACTTTAGGCTTATCTAATATCTGAACAACAGAAACTTGTTCAATTTCCTCAATTTTAGCAAGTTCAAGTTGCTGTTTTAGGGTTAAATAGATGTCTTTTTGAACATCAAGATCTCTTTTCAGTCTATCCTGCTCTAGCGCCAAAGCTGGTGATGATATTTGTCTATTTTTCTCGTTAAAGTTTTTTAATTTTATCTCAGAAATTGATAGGTCGTTCTTAACTGACAAAATCCTATTATTAATAAATAATATTTTTTCATCTACGCTATTTTTTTTGAATTCTCGATTTAATAAATCAAGCTCAATTAAAACGACATCAGCAAGCTCCTTTGAGAACAGCGCATCATTAGTTGAAACACTCAAAATACTTAAAGGGCTTCGTAATGGCTCGTTGTAAAAAGATAATATCTCAGAATTAAGCTTGGAAATAGCATTTTTTAATAATAAATCTCTGTTATTGCCCAAAGCTTTATTTCCATCAGCTAATATATCAATTAAGGGTAATTTTTTATTGTATTTTTTTAAATAAAATTCTTTATCCATAATTTTTTCAGCAAAGGTATTACTTTTTATCAACTCAGGATATAGAGATGGATTTGACAAATCTGCATTACTGGACGAAGGTACATTAACACCAAATTGTGATGCTAGTCCTGCTAGACTGCCCATTTGACTTGTTTTATTTTCTGGTAAAAGTAATGTTGCGGAGCTTACAAAAATAGAATCGACCATAAATTGAACATAAGTTAATGTTGAGAAGACTGATATGAATGTAATCAAAATTATTATTTTTAATTGTTCGGAAATCGCTATCAATATGTCAGCTAAATTAATGCCTGGGGTATATTCAATATTTTTTTGAATTAAGTTTTGCTGATTACCACTATGTGTTTCTGAATCATCATGGTTAAATACTTTTGCAACAACATGATATGGCACTTGATTTCTTGATTTCCAATTTGACACAGCCTGAGGGGTTGTTTCAAGATGTCGAGCAATCTCAGCAAGCGAATTGATTCCAACCTGCGACATTTTTTGTTCTAATTCGCTAAAATTCATTTTATGTTTTTTCAACTAGCAGGGCTTAATTGCTGAGACAGGACTAAGATCGTAACTGTCGTTGAGATAATTGAAAGAAGAGAGGTTGCTATTTGCGCATAGTTTACAGGCGGTTTTAAATCTTTTTTATTAACAATTATCGTCGCACCATCAACAATATTTGGGGTGCTTAAAAATTTATCAGGCTTTATAACACCATTTGCGTAAACAACTATGACATTTTTATGATTACCATTTGGAGTAGCTCCCCCAGCTGAATTAATATAATATTTTAGCGGTTTTCCAGGCTGGTATTCAATTAGGCCCGGGTTATAAACTTCACCTCTAACATTTATTGAGCCCGTTGCTTCATTTATAACCACACTGTCACCTGGCATTAATTGTACGTTGGTATTTTGCCACGCAACCCGAATCCATTCATCTTTTTTATTTTTTTCAATATCATTATCTGAGTGTAAATCGTATTGAAAAGTTTTTAGTAAAAATTCTTGGCTCTTTTCATCATCTTTAATTACCTCTGGAAAATATTTTTTCTTTCTAAATACAGAAATTCCCTCTCTTAAGGCTTTGGATGTAAGACCGCCAGATCTTTCAAGCAATGATTGCAAACTTTCTCTATGAAAAATTAAAGGGTAAGACCCGGGAATATTAACTTCACCAAGAATTTGAACATTGTCATTTTCAA
>MDTD01000798.1_pt1 | contig 15091 bp, 13 predicted proteins | sample 811221 | NCBI WGS metagenome assembly MDTD01 (sample SAMN05326646, study PRJNA326480) | marine metagenome | isolation source: seawater | place: Pacific Ocean: South West | collected 2011
GTCCTTCGTCTCTGGCAATGAACTCGTTTGAAAACGTGAGCGCTCTGCATTCAAAGTTACGACTGCTCAGCCAATAGATACCGCAGAAGGACGCTGAGAAATTGATTCCCTCAACGCATGCGAACGCAATGAGTCTTTTCGCGAATGATTTGTGCGGGTCGGGTTCTACAATATCAAAGTGTTTCTTCGCGAATTCAGTTTTTGCGCGTACTGGAGGCGATGCTTGTGCTTCTTTCAAGAGGTCGTGAACGTTATCTCCCGCGTAGACCTGCAAAAGGCGTGCGTATGTCTCCGAATGTATCTGTTCGTTGAATGCTTGGTAGCTGTAAAAGTATCTTGCTTCTGGTAGTTGTACTTCCCCGCAAAAATTTTCTACGAGATTTTCAATGACAATACCGTCCGCGGACGCGAAAAAAGCGAGTATCTGCAGCACAAAGTGTTTCTCGTCTGCGTCCATACGGTTAAACTCGGCGACGTCGTTGTTAAAGTCGAGTTCTTCGACCTGCCAGAAGGAAGCGATGGCTTTTTTTCCCATTTCGAATATTTCTGGAAATTTGATGGGATGCAGGACAAACCTGTTTTCGGAAATATCGAGGAGGTCGTTGGGGGTTGGCATGTTTGAAGGTTCACTCGTTCAGTAAGTACACCATGATATATGGCAGTCTGGACATTTCCGGAATTTTATTCAGTTTCGTCACGTGTTCGTCGTTGAACAGGTACCAACCTTTATCGGTGAATGCGGATGCTGTGTAATGACCTCCTTCCATGCATCCGATGTGGTTGCACGTGGCTATGAGTTCGTAGTCCTTCCACGACTGCAGTACGGGTATCTTGTAGGTGAGTTTTTGGTTCGCATTAAACCTTTTCAGATGGACACATATTGCCTTTCCGGGTTTTACTCGTGTTTGTTTCGACATACGTGTGAGGTCGCACTCTTCGCATTTGCACTCTACGTCTTCTGGTTGCTCAAGTGCACATATGCCCTCTTTCACAGATCCGTTGATCGAGAGTGACACGAAAGGTTGTGTGACCGTCCGTGTGTGTCCCTTTTCGCACGTGAGCGTGGTTTCAAAGGTGCCCTCAAAGGGATTCTTATTGGGCACGGACTCGTACAATTTATCGAGCACTGTGATCATGAATTCGTGCGCGTCGTGCTGCATGTGCGGGTGGAATCCGATATCCTTCAGTCTTTGAATGAAGGGTAGAGCGTTTGCGTCCTGATAGAGGAGGTCTAGGAACAGTTTCATGGTCTCGTTCGATGGTGTTTCGTTTATGAGGTCTGCAACTACGGGTTTCGTGTATCGAAGAACCTGAACAATACTGTTGACGTAGCATGTGCTGCCAAAATTATGTAGTCCGCTCATTTCGTCAGTATATATTGGCATAAATACACCATTCTAACAAAAGTGTAAGAGTATTAATGCATCATGGAGTATGGCACAATGAAGCAAGTTCCTTCTATCTCCGAGGTGACGAACCCTACGCACGTATCCAAGTGCAGCGGTACCGTGGAGCACGCGTACGTTTTCTCGGTGATCTCCGACAAGTACTACAGCTCGTCGTGGCTCAAGTTACCGGGCGACGAGGACGCCGAACGTATTCAGAATGTGAACGAAAGTCTTCCGGATATCGAAGAGGTGAATTTTTGCATCGAGTGTACGTTGAAGCGGGGAGCTAGTAAGTACTTTCTCTTAGAGAATCATATCGTGAGCATAGAGGACGGCGTGAAAATGGACATGCCGGACGCAGTGTACCTGCAGCGCATAAGTCCTCGGAACAAGACGTTTGACATGGTTTGTTTTTACGGGAAAAAATTTAGTGTGTTCTCTGCGATAGATAAGGCACATGTGCATACTATTCGCGAGTGGTTTCCGGATGAAGTATTTTCGGGAGGCGCTGATCCCCTTCCTCTGAGGGCGATAAGCAAGCAGTTGGTGAACATGACGCATGCTGAGATTTTCGAGGAGCTGTTCGGTGAGAGCAGTGCGGAGGAGAGCGAGTACGAGCCTGACTCTGACGACGAGCAGGATGGGGATCACGATTTGGATGATGAGATATATGAGTCGGACGAGTGGGAGTCTGATACGGAAGACGAGTGGGAACCAGAACGTAAACGATTAAAAACTTAAGCTTTAGGTGTAACAATGTAATCTGTAACTGTTTCTACAACGAATTCTTGTAACGAAAGGTGTTTCCCCTCAAGCATGCCCATGCACGCGCGTTGTATTTTTGCGAGAAAGGGTTCGTACCGCATGGGGTTGGATCCTTCTTCTAGCTTGAGCTCTGGACATAGCCAAAGCGCGAATAATATCATGCATATCTTGGGCATTCTGTTGTGCGTGCTTAGAACCTTATCGAGCACGTCTTTGTACCGTTTTTCCAGAGGGATTGCCGCCAAGTGTTGGTATATTTTCTCGATGTGCGGCTGTAGTGGTTTGCGTCCAAAGAACATGGCGTAGAGCAGGTCCTCGTCAGCCTCTCGTTGTTCCATAGCCTCTTTTTCATTGAAACTCATGCATGTCGGGCGTCATTTGGTTATGTACACCTTTATAAATTCGCGCACACGCTGATGGATTCTCGCATGGTCAACTGGAAGACGTGCATGCAGGTGTGCGCGGGGAGGTGTAGAAACATGTTTTTGTGAAACAGTATGCTTCGCACGAGGACGTTGACGGCACTGTCGAACGTCTCTCTAAGATTTTTTTTCTCGAAGAGACTGTCCCACAAAAGCAGGGTGTCTTGTAGGGTGAATACGTTTGCGTAGAGCGTGGGTACCATGGAGGAGACGATGCTCGTGATGAAGGGTAGGTGTGTGTCTGCTAGTAGTATGCTAAGTTGTGCGTCCGTTTCGAAGCAGCGGAGACATACAATGTTGGAAATGGATTGGATGACGTGTAGCGCGGACGTATCTTCGCTGTCTAGCGGGTATACCGGCAGGACGATGCCTACGAGACTCTGCAGCGAGTAAAAAGTGTCTTCGATGGCGGTGTCTGGGTTGTCTGAGTAGTATACGTAGAAGAGGGGGAAGGCTAGGTAGTTGACACCCTGTGGGTATCCGAATCCCTTGTTGATGACGGAAAATGTGTTGAGAATTTGTACGATGGTTTCCTTATGGTCTTTGAACCACGGGTGTTTTGAAGTGCGTCGGACGTCGAGACGTATCTGTTCGTCGTAGGGACCGTACTGGAACTCGATGGGGGCGTAGGGAGAGGAGGGACATAGACGAGAGCGCCACGTAGAGGCGCGCATATATAAAATGAATTCTTTAACTTATAGGAATACGTGACCGATCAGATCGGCAGAGAGATATGCTACTAGTGCACCTAGTGTGTACCATTTTTCCATTGTAACGTCAACGTTGCTCGGTGAGGGTGTTTTAGACATACCATCTAATTTTCCAGCCCATCCCATCTCGGAAAGTGAAACGGTTAGTGCCATGATAGTAGCTGATGTGACAAGTAGACGGACAACCCGCTTTCTTGACAGAGAGAATTGACCAAAATAATAATTATCAACTTCGTACGCTGCCACACCCCATATAGCAAAGAACAAGTGCACAACTAGTCCCACAACAGATAGAATATTTGCAACACCACGTCGATCTGTTGTGGAGTCGTGCTCATTGTAAGCGTGAGAAATGAGACCCAATGATAGTGTAATTGCAGAAATTACCAGCCATGATCTTGGGTTATCATAACTACCTTTTTCAAGAGGATCTCCGTCATTGTTGATCCTTGAATCCCAGACATAGTTATCCAATGTGATTTGACCCTCTATGCGGTAAGTATCTTGAATAGCATCCACAAGACGAGCTACAAGACCAAGAAGTAGGAGAACCCAATGAAGACCACTACTATCATCTAGTTGTTTTTGTGACGCCCATAGAAATGAACTTGATATAAGAAGACCGATTGTTGAAAGTTGACGAATCGTGTTTTCAGAAGAATTCGTTGATATCGGAACAAGTTTAATTTTATCCTGCTTGCTGACTGACCATGCGAAAAATAGACCAAATATTTTCAGTGCGGCGGATGCTAAAGCAACATCACGCATGAGTTTTGGCGATACCGGTATTTTTTCTAAATCTCCCAAACTGTCTTGTTCGTTTACTCCATAGTAAAGTAAGGTAAAGGCAGCTGCTCCAACGACACTATGCGCGAACCTAAAGCCCAAAGACATATATTTACCAATTGTTTGTTCACCGTTTGTGGTCTCACCGTAACCAATGCGAACAGTATCGATCGCTAGAATAACCAACAGTGCAACAACAGATGTTTCATTTTTCTGTTCCAGAAGACTCCATGTTCCAAATATTACGAGAGTAATCGATGCCAAAAACAATAATACCCACGACGAATGCTTCCTTTCTGTTCCGTGCACGCGCCTTTCCTGATCAGTTTTTATGAACCAAAAATCATAAACACATAACCCAAGAATAACTATCAAAACAACATTCGCACCAAATGTCCATTGATCCAGAGTGAAGTCATTTCCATTCGCAAAGTTGTATATTAATAGAAATCCTGACAATGCAAACGCTGGCAATAGAGAGATTTTTTCAGTATCTATATTGAATATGGTGCCAAGTCTTGTGGATTCATTGGTTTTTGAGCCGGTTAAGCCATATCTATATTCGTTCTCCAGTCGTAGTACGCCTGAAAATATTACCAATAAATATTTCAAATACCAATCCAACTCATAAAAGTCTTCGGAAAAAGACATTAATGAGGCTACTAATAGCAGTGTTGTACAATGACGCCGATATGACGAGATGTAGTTCCCATATTTTTCATCAAACGGCATGGCATCTACTAATTCGTTCATTAATCCTGAAATACTATCCTTTTTAAAAGCATGGACGAGTATATTTGAAACGGCTAGTGCGAGAATTGAAATTGAAAATACAAGAGCTCCACTTCGAACAACTGTTGCTTTTAGAGTAATAAAATTTGATCCTTGGTCAGCTATATTGACATGAATTTGATTAGCAAATATAATTCCAAACGCAGCTAGAACAAGATATAGAACTTCTCTAAACAACATTGCGGCTTTGGCACAACCTGACATGGTGCCTCCTACTCCTTTTACTGCTGAGTTTGCAGCTTCTGTCAAATCCATAGCAGCTTCTCGTGTGTTTTCTGTAATTGTTTTTAGAACATTGTTTTGGGCAATCACTTTTTTTCCAGCTCTTCGGAAACGATCTGCCATAATTTATGTAAATATGGGGGTCCTATTATACTGTTAAAAATTTGATGATGGTGTAGTGCGGTGTATAGGACTGGTTGGACAATGAGTCTTCGTCAGATTGCCCGTGACTTGTTTAAGATACGCGGGATCCCTCTAGACTACGAGGCGTTCGTATACGAGGCAGACATACCCTACGAGTACTCTGTGCGTCGTCTGTTAAACGGTGAGCCGCTCCAAACGGTTTTGGGCAAGCGGGAGATTGCGGACAGCGTCACGCGGTGCAGATGTGGCAGCTACAAGGTGCTGGAACGGTCGGTCCAGACGAGAAGCGCGGATGAGGGAGCAACGTCGTTTTATCACTGTACGGCGTGCAAAAGGAACTGGAAACATTGATATATAAACTTAGAACATGATATACAAATGTTTCGAATAAAAGCACTCTCACAAGTACCACGTAGAACAGTATACGAGAAAAAATATCCAGAAAAAATGGATTATAACGAACATTTTACTTTAGCTAAGCGTATGGAGACGAACGAGTTCTCGGACGACCCCGATAGCGACAACTACTGGTTTATTTGGTTTGAGGGGGACCCTCCTGTAGACACTGGAGATACTATTACCTACTTTGGAAAAGCATACACGGTCGCTTCTTTCAAGTGGCGCGCGTTCGGTAGACAGGACACTTCCTGCAAGGGGCTTCTCGAGCTAGAGCTTTAGGCGTTTGCGCAGCAGAGCGTCCTCCTCCGTCTCGTAGCACGCATTATGCACCGTTATAATCGCGTCCGGGAGCTGCTTCATTATACACTTGAGATCACTCAGCGCCCTTATAGCGCGATCCTTCTCGGGGGACGGTCCCTTTTTCTGTGCAACTAATAAAAGCGCCTCCAATTCTGCTGCCGGGGAGTGGTGGTCGGGACGGTTGCAGCACAGAGATAACATGACACCCACGGCGTTTGCGACGATGACGGTTATCCAAATATAGGCGTTGTTCCCCGTGATGAAAAGGATGCTCGTCACCCCTAGGACACCTGCAATGATTTCGAAGCCTACAAGCTCGCCTAGTTTACCGAAGATTTTTCTTTCCTTCTTCTCCATATGCATGAGCTCTCTCTCCAACTGCCCCATGCGTGCACCTAAAAAGTTCTGCGCAATTTTGACGAAAAATGTAATCAAGGCGATCACGACGATTGCGAGTGGTCGTTCTTGGCACTCGAATCCGAACAGATGCACGTCCGCTTTGAACGGCTCAATATGTGTGGGACGGCAGCATTGCTCCGGCAGCTGGTTGAATCCAATACTGTAGTCGGTCTGTGCCAACTCGCACAACGTGTCGTTCACAGACATTTTACTAGTACAAACACCAATATATATAGCACGAAAAAAGGTGTATTCTGAGTGCCCTCACTAAGTTGAGTTTGAATTGGAGACGGTGACACTGGCGACACTGGTGACACTGGTGACGGCGACACATGTGGCATAATAGTGTCCACGGCACAGTTAGCTCCTATAGCATTAAGTAGCTGGAGCGTGTTTCCGTCAAAGCCGATGCACTTCATGGGTTCTACAGCGTACCACATGAGTCCCTTTTCGTCCGTGTGCGAGTAAGAGCTCCCTTTGTTGAACACGGGCGGGTTATACAGTTTTATATTATTGACGTAGGTAGGACTGCCGACAGTATGTGAGTGGGAGCACGCGGATACTATATTTGTGTTGGACTCGTCTCTCATAAGACTATCGAACATTGTAGGGTAACACTCTGTTCCGTAGTAGTATCCCACAGAGTCTGGCGTGATGCTCGAGGACACGCCAATCCCATGCGCGATTTCGTGACGCAATACGGTTCTCAGGTCGTATCTGTAACCTGATTGGCACGTGCCGTCGTCTACGTACCATCCGTTGGGTACTGTAGGGTTGACGCGAATACGGATACTGCCCAAATGTCCAAAGGAGTTCAGTGCACCAGATCTCCATATACCATCTTCAAGGAAAAGTGTTCTAGAAGCATATGCTAATATAGGGCGATCTCCGATAACACCGTCGTCATACTTTACATCTAAAATAACGTTATTTAAATTACATTCTCTATTAATTTCTTCCCATACTTCCTGTGCAATTTGTTGTAGATCTGGTATACCTAAAGCAGTTTGTGGGTGGCTTTGCAAAAGCTTCCACCCATCCATTAATGACACTGTATCGTTGGTAAATAGGGATTTATATTTTGTTGTTGCTGAATGCTGGCAATATATGTAAGCTCTTTTACACGCTGTTCAAGTTCGTGGATGCGGGCATATGCCTCTACCAACTGCCTCCTAAGAACGTCCTCCGCATCGTGCCGAACACGCTTGGCTGGGGGCATTTCGAAAACTTGCTTTCTCTTTGTATTCGTATCATACCGCATTCTCTTGGCGACATGGTTTAGAGGCTCCCCGCTTCGTTTCAGAGTAAATGTCCGTTGCCGCTTTGTAATGAATGTATCTTGTTCCAGTCTACGTTTCATTTTTCATACCGGTATGCTTGTAAATACACCTTGACAAGAAAAAATCTAAGTATCTTTTTGTTTCTCTTGCTCTAAGTTTATATCCAGTACCAAGTGCATCCCTCTTACGCTGACGCATGATAGAGTAACCGTCCATTTTAGTATCACAATTTCCTTATGCTACACCTAGATCACAACCGTTGATATTTGGCGCGTGCCTGACTCGGTTAGACGACGTCCGCTACATAACGGAATGATATACTTTAAATCTATAACGGCTCTGCGACCGTTGTACAGATCCTTGAGTGGAAGCAGTGAGAACGATATCCAGTCCATAACATTCGGAATGTTTGATGCACACTTGTCCCCCGCGTAGTCTGCGTATCCTTCTTTTAACTGTACGTGAAAGATGCTGGATGAAGTGGTCGCCGCGGCTGTATAGGAGCTGTTGCTCAGAAAGGTGAATTTTGCTTCGAGATACTTGTGTGGTGTGTCGAAGCAGCCTCTGTACGGACACTGCTTTGCTTCGTTTGTAATACAGTCGTGCATTGCCATTGGATTCGGAATACACAGTGCGACGTCTGTGATCCACGCATTCTGCCCTTCTACGGCTATGGAGGAAGTCACTGTATAACCTGATCGGTCAATAGTTAGTTTCGGTACAATATCTATAAGCGAAACACTGTTGAGTGGACAACTGAACAGACTGAAAGGAACCATTACGAGAGTCTGTACGGGCGTGTCCATTTGACAGTGTGTTCCGTGTATGTTCGTGCAGGGGTATCGTTTGACTTTGAATTCGTACTCTCCGTTGATGAAGGGAAAGCAGTCAACCGTCAGGTCCTCGCATCCGGTTCTCATAGAGAAGTATGTCCGAATACCGTTATTATCGTACAGATAATTCGTCTCTACATCGAATGCGGTGAGAGGTGGGTATATGGGTACAATAGATTCTGTCATGGGCACGAACATAATACCGTCTTCGACGACACCGTCCATGAAGAAACGCATTTGCAGTCTCCCGTGATCGGGCGGACACGTCTGGGTGTCTAGTTCTCCATGTGTCATACGAATAATCATTTCGTCTCCGTTTGCGTCTGCACACATGCCGTCCCAACAAACATAGTTCGTATTTGTGCCTATAGGATGACAGTCCGCGTTCTCCGTGCAGACTGTTTCGCACTGCTCGTTCGATAACGGGTGCACGCATGCCCCAGATCCGGGGAAACAGGCGTCTAGCGTGCAGGGGTTTCCGTCGAAGCAGTTCTTAAATGTTGAAGAGAACTTACCGTCTACGCATTGTGCTGTTGTACATTGATCTACAATTTCAAAGCTATCTTGTTTGTTGACCGAGATGCATCCGACGTCTGGATCGCACACTCCCATAGTGCACGTAGTATTTTGGCAGGCGATGGGTTTACCCAAACAGACTCCGTTCTGACAAGTTTCCTCTACGGTACATCTGTTCCCGTCTACGCACTCGTCATTATTCTGGGTTACGTCTGGAACAAATATACCGTCTACGCACTTGGAGCACTGTTTTGTTTTAGGAGTACCTCTGCATGTACCTGCGGAGCATAAATCTAACTCGGTGCACTCGGATCCGTCGTCGCACGGGACTCCGTTGACGGGAACATTGTAGCACTTGCCATCAGAGTCACACTTTCCCACATGACACTCAGAGTCGGGACACGATTGATCAGATGTGCAGCAGTCTGCAATAGGATGCAAAATACAGATTCCACGGCACTCTGCCTCCTGACACTCTCCCGCCTCACATGCCGCGCTACTAGAACATACCTGTAGGGTGTTTGTCACGACCAGTACAGTGATACATATGGCTAGAGCAACGGACAGTATGCATACAATAGTATATATATATGTGTACTTGTGCATATCTACACTGGTAAATCTGCGTTCCCTTTTTATATTTAGTTCGCGCGCCATTTACAGATAAATGATGCCCATAAATACAAAACAAAAAAAATGCACTATAATACATTATGCTCTTGATATAAATGAAACTCGCGTCGGCACTCTTCATGTTGGGTGCGAGTACTGCGTCTGCGGCTAGTCTTCAGGCGGACGAGATCGCACACTTTGTGTCTTCTACGGGGACATCTGTTCAGATTAAACAATTGGCGAATACAAAGCTAAAGCTAGAGAAGGGTGAGGGTATTATTGTATGTAATGTTGCAGAGGGTGACGGATCCGCATTTGGTACGTACGGTGACTTTGCGTCAAGTGCTTCCGCGGAGGGTACCGAAGTCGATATTCCAGTGACTGAAGTACTCGCCGGGTCCACTATGGCTTACATATGTGGTGTCAAGGATGCCAACAACAACTACCTAGATGTGTCTGCCTCTGGAAACGACGGGCTCACTTTCCGTGGTAATTCCGTTCTCGTCGTCGTTGACGGGACGTGTACCGCGGGTGACGACACTCAGGAGCTCACGGAGATCACTGAGGTCAACCATAACAGTTACGTACCTAACAAGCGCACGTATGTCCCTACGGTGACTGCGTCTCGTACGTACAAGTGTATTCAGGAGAAGACACACACTGTGCCTACTACTGCGACACTCAACTATGCAAAGAAAGATGATGTTGATAATATTGTAGACGACCAGGTTCTCGAAAGCACGGAACTGCTTCTGTCTACGACTACTGACGGTAAGGTCTTTTCGGGAAGCTCAGTCCTGACCTTTGACGTTGGTGTGGACCTGCCGCACGACAATTACTTTAAGGATCTTCAGGGTTGCGGTGCTCTCTGCAAGGGTTCTCTTGTCCTCAGCGCGGACACGAAGAACAGCAGTCATGCATCCTTTTTCACCGGACCGTACAATAGTCTTGCAACTTACTACAAGTTTGAGCCATGCGTGACGTCGGGTGTGTACTTTGACGAGAACGGGACCTTCACCCGCTCTGGTATTTACACTATGGCGACGGTCTGTGATGCCCCCCTTGAGCGGATCAGCGGACCTCTGAACACCAAGCTAGAGTGCCCGTACAAGAAGCTTAACCTGAACTCTTCCACATTGGAAGATAAGGACCTATGCCTGTCGCATGCGGACGATCCCAACGAGAATGGCGAGAACACGTGCGAGAACAATCGCCCCGGCACTCAGGTGACGATCGGTGAGGGATCACGGTTCTTTGTCACCGTCAAGTACGTGGATGCTAACGTGAAGACGCGTTTCGGCGATGTCTCCAAGTGCACGCTTTCCGCCACGTCGGATTCGTACAAGGATCTTGGCTCTGAGATTCACCTTCCCGAGGTTGAGTTCAACTGCACGGAGAACGCCGTTACCGACCTGAACTCCAATCTGCACGGTGCTACCAACTTCTTCCTTGAGGGAAAGAACAGTTTGGGCAATGTCACGTTCAGACGCGATATTCCCGACGTTACGATTGCGACCGCCTTCAAGGTCAAGATCCCGACGACGCACAAGAACGATACTTTCACGCTGCGCGCACACTACAGGGTGGAGTGTAACCAGACGGAGACAGACATGTCTACTCCTGTGTCTCTGCCCTTCAGCAGGAACACGAAGTCATCTGGTTCGTTCGTTATTGCGGGTAACTCGACGGCTGAGAAGAACGACAATATCTGCCGCAAACGTTTCACCTTTACTGCGACAGATAACGTGACCTACTTGGAGGGCAACCATAGTATTTTTGGTACGGAGGCATTTGTGTGCAACAGTACCACGCAGACGAACGATGACTGCCGTGCTATGAACGTCCAGCTGCTCAAGGACGGTGACAACGTGTACCTGCCGACGATGTGCGACGATATTCGTGATCAGGATCTCGGCGGGTTGATCGATTTCGACACTGACGATATGGTTGCGGCGACTGTCATCTGCTCCGGAGTTTGCGGTCGTGCATCACTGTACGGGCTTTCCCTTGACTGGACGGACGAGCTTGTGGCATCTACGATCAAGAGTGAGAATAAACTCGAGGTCAGCCTCGGCAGTACATGGTCGGACGACCGCAAGAACAGTGCCGGTGATCTCCTCTACACTGCTGCGGCGACTGCGTACATCGGTGCGACCGACGACTGTCTTGTCGATGGACGCATGGCAACTCCGGAGCATCCGATTGCCAGCGAGTGCCGCGCGAACACCACCGAGGGTAACACCAGCTACGGTAAGTTCTTTCAGGAGCAGCTCGACGCTGCGGGCATGGTCGATCTCTTCCAGACGTGCGGTGACACGCTCGCATCCAGTCCTTCAATTTTCCTCAATCAGCAGTTTACAATTGATTACACTGACTCTGCCGACGGTGTGGACGCTCGGTACTGTAACTCTAAGAAGCTCACTATCGGTGTGGAGGAGATGACTGGTCAGGTGACTGCCGCGATGACGGTGCAGCAGGAGGCTGGTGGTGCCTTTGCATTGACCGCGACCCTCGGAACCGTCGTCATGAAGCAGTGCGAGGTCGGAGGAGAGCTTATCGGACACCAAATTGAGGTTAACGTCAATCTTGAGGCACCGTCCTTTGTGACTATGGCGCATTACGAGAACACTGATTCCTCTCTTGTCTACGGCGAGGATGACGTCAAGAACGATACCTCCATCGTGTGGCGCACCGCCTGTGTGCAGGTCTGTGGCGAGGGTGCTTCCGTGCCCGGGTCGTGGCAGATCCCTCAGACGCTCAAGTCGAACGTGAACCTTACGGATACGACCGATGAGGATGCTCCTACTGTCACGGAGGTTGTGGAGACGTCCGTGCGTGTGCTCGGAAGTCCGTGTGAGTCTTCGGACACCATCGAGGCGGGATCCGTCTCGCTGTCTATGCACAAGGGTAAGGCTACGGACGCTACGTGCATCTCGAACAACACGGATCTCGTCAGCCCTGACGACTCTATCTGTGGTATTCTCAAGATCGATGCTGACTTTGGGGACAGTCGCCTGCGCATTACGAGCCACGAGCTGACCCGCCTTCGCGGTGACGAGGAGGAGGTGCATGTTCCTGCGGGCAAGACGCCCCTGAACCCGGTGTTCCACACGAACGAGACGTCGGTGCTTCACGGAAACGGTACGGAGGTCAAGGGAGACTTTGTCACGGACACGAACGATGCGGGCGCGACGTTCCGACTCATCGTCAACTACGAGCAGGACAACAGTGCCGAGCGCCGCCGTCTGCGCAGCATGTTCTTGTTCGGGGCGGGAGAAACGGAGGTGCATGCGTCGATTAAGGTGCTGCCAGCCTCGGTGGAGATTACGGATGAGCTCGAGGCGGGAGATAGTGATGTGATGCAAAACCCGAAAGAAGTGGCGGATGATGATAAGCAGGATCAGAGGGATGAGAACGAATGGATCACGCAGGGAGTTATCATTGGCGGTATTTCGTTTCTGGCATTTGTTATCCTTATGGTGTTCATGTGCCGTACAGATGCCTGTAAAGCATCTGTTGGTCCGAAGAATGCTGGTAAGATTGGAAACGTTTTTGGGGGTAATAACATGGTCGAGATGCCAAAGTACAGTAAACTACGTAGAAGTGAGAGATTTACAATTAAAAGTTTTTAAATTTTATCTAAAACATACGCCTGCGCTTCTGACTATTTTTTACCAACTCTTCCATCAGATTGGTGCCCTTGGATCCAACGCGGTAGGTGTTAAACGCTTTCATAAAGTGATCGTCATCCGTCTTCGGTTTGGTCTTCTTGCTCGCAACGTGCGTCTTCTTCGTCATCACCGCCTCAAACTCCCGCTTCAACGCACCGTTCTTCGTGGACTCCATCGCCTCCTTAAGCTTCTGCTCCCGCGCGGCAAACTTCTTAGAAGCGCTGTGCGCGATGCGGAGAAAGTCGTTGCTCTCCCGAGGGAACTTCTTCGCCATGTTGATGATCGCCTCGCGGTTCGAGTCCGTAAGATCCGACTCGTCCAGAGTGTTGCTCCACGACTCGACAAGGGCTTTCGCCATCGCCTCCGACTTTGCCACGTCCTGCTCGAACGCGAGCCTCTCCTTCTCAGCCATTTCTGCCTTGAGCTTTGCCAACTCGTCAGCCTGCGCCTGAAGTTGTTCAAGATCCTTCTGCTGGTTCACGATGACTTCCATCATCTGGGTCGCATCCGGCTTGGTTTCTTTGGGCTCCTCGGGAACCTTCTCGGGCTCCTCAACAATCTCTTTAGGGGTATCTACAGCTTTGGCGTCAGACATTTTAAGTGGTTTCATAGATGCCTTATAGGTGTCGATTCTTGTTTGGATATCACTTTTGTCCACGAACATTATCCTGCAGTCTTGCCTACGCGGATCCACGCACAAACTGATTTCAACGGGTTTCTTCTCCGTTGTACCGTTAGCGTACTGCGTGTGGGTGTGGGTGAGGCTTAATCCGGTGTAGTATCGCGTTCCGGTCGAGGATTCCCTCACAGCGTGGCGTGCAAAGGATCCCATCATCCCCGGATCGTCGATCTTCCCCACGATCCACTTGCTGCCGTCCTTATTGTTCCACGAGGACATTACGGATCCAACTTTCATGCCGTCGTCGTGCTCCATGTGAATCGGGACACCCTTCAAATCAAACTGTGCCTCCTCCCGGGTAAAACTGAACGTCGGATCGTGTTGCTCCGGTTGCGTCTCCGTAGGACTCAGCACGTTGCCGACGAAGTACATTTGTGCACGATGCGTGTGTATTTATAGGCATGCGCTTTCTTTGAATGTACTTTTACGACTACGAAACTACGTTTTTATCCAAGGGGTTTAAACGAGAGGACCAGCAGCTGCTAGAGGTCGGCATCGTAAAGGGTACAAAGTCTTTCCAAGCGTTGGTCGATCCGGTAAAAGGATATCCTATCGTCTCCAGACTCATAGAGTTAGGGCAAGATCCGAAGCGTTCACTAGGTTTTTGGACCAAACTGCTCGCCGCCAAGGGAATTCTGAACACGGCGGTGCGCAGACAAGACATGTACGGACAAGCAATGGCTATAGAAAAGGTGAGACATAAGTTCATGAGTCCAAAAGAGGCGATTCAAGGCATGGTAGACTTCGGGGAGGGCACGTGGGTAGCTCACAACGGTAATGCATTTGATCACAGAATCACAAAGGCGCACTTCCGTAAATTCGACATGGTGCCGAAGATTGAGTTTAAGGATTCGCTGCCAGAAATCAGGAAAATGAAACTGGAGTCTCACTCGTTGGGACACGTATATAGGCACCTATTCGGAGGCGTGTTTCGTCAGCATCACGCGTTGGACGACGCTATTGCCCTCCAAAAGATATGCAAGCGGATCAAGGCTTTCCAACACACGCCTCTGACGAAAATTAAAGGGATTGGTCCAAGGAGCGAGGAGATACTGAAGAAAGCCGGCATACGATGCGTAGAAGATCTCAAAAAATGGATTCAGAATCATAAAATAGAAGATTTTACATTTAAAGTGCACCACCGAAAGAAACTCGCCGCACAACTGTTCAAGA
>MDTD01199256.1_pt1 | contig 15090 bp, 15 predicted proteins | sample 811221 | NCBI WGS metagenome assembly MDTD01 (sample SAMN05326646, study PRJNA326480) | marine metagenome | isolation source: seawater | place: Pacific Ocean: South West | collected 2011
CCTTCGCCGTCGCCGCGATGAGAGCGTCGAGAGGGTCGAGAGGGTCGACGTTATGGCTCGGCCCATATTCACGAACATAGTCTCCAGCCAAACCCGCCACTGCCAACCCGACGTCGCAGACGGCATAGACCTGGAACAGCCGCTCGATGGTCCGGCGTTCTCTCGAACCGCGGACGCCCGCCAGCAGTTCTGTCGCAGTGATCACGGAGAGAGACGGCCGGACGGGCAGCCCTTCGACGAATGCGACAGCGGCCTCACGCCCTCGCAGCACGTCGATCACCACACAGGTATCGAGCAGCATCAGGGCTTATCGTAAATCGATCCGAACCGACGCTTGGCAGCCGCCCGAAGCGAGCGGCCGATGTCATCGATATCTGCCCGGTCGCGCCAAAGACCCGCTACGGCGCGGGTCACCTCGCGCCAATCGGCGTCTTGCTGTTCCGACCTTTCTATCAGCAGGTCGACTCCCTCGCGGATCAGGTCGGACTGTCGCTGCCCGGTTCGTGCACCGATCGCTTTGAGCGCCGCCTTCTGGTCGCCGCGCAAGAAAACCTGGACCTTTTCCATCTCGGCCTTTCCTACAGTCGACATATAAAATATATGTCGATGGCGGGTGTATGCTCAACCAAGGATGCGAAGGTCGGGTGGCCCCATCTTGACTCCCGCCGTCCCCGTCCGCATGTTCCGCGGGGCCGAAGAACCCTTAACCGGTCCCAGACTCCCATGGTTGCGATCACCCTCCCGGACGGTAGCGTCCGCCAGTTCGACGGCGCCGTCAGCGGCGCCGATATTGCTTCGTCGATCGGGGCAGGCCTCGCCAAGGCCGCGCTCGCGGTGCGCGTGAACGGCGCCCTGTGGGACCTCACCCGGCCGATCGAGGCGGACGCAGAGGTCGCCATCATGACCACCCGCGACGAGGACGCGCTGGAGCTTCTGCGCCACGACGCCGCCCATGTGCTGGCCGAGGCCGCGAAGGAGTTGTGGCCGGACGTCCAGGTCACCATCGGCCCGGCGATCGACAACGGCTTCTATTACGACTTCTCGCGCCGCGAGCCCTTCACTCCTGAGGATCTGGAGCGGATGGAAGCGCGCATGCACGAGATCGTCGACCGCGACGAGGGCATCACCCGCGAGGTGTGGGAGCGCGACGCCGCCGTCCAGTACTTCAACGGTATCGGCGAGCATTACAAGGCGCAGATCATCGCCGACCTGCCGGAAGACGAGGTCATCACCATCTACCGCCAGGGCGATTTCGTCGACCTGTGCCGCGGACCGCATCTGCCGTCGACCGGCAAGCTCGGTCACGCCTTCAAGCTGATGAAGCTCGCCGGCGCCTACTGGCGGGGCGACAGCCGCAACGAGATGCTTCAGCGCGTCTACGGCACCGCCTGGGCCGACGAGAAGCAGCTCAAGGCCTACCTCCACCAGATCGAGGAGGCCGAACGCCGTGACCACCGGCGGCTGGGCCGCGAAATGGACCTGTTCCACTTCCAGGAGGAAGCGGTCGGCAGCGCCTTCTGGCACCCGAAGGGCTGGACCCTCTACCGGGCGATCGAGGCCTATATGCGCCACCGCCTGGAGGCCGCGGGCTACGTGGAGGTCCGGACCCCGCAGCTTCTCGACCGGGCGCTGTGGGAGGCCTCCGGCCACTGGGAGAAGTTCCGCGAGCACATGTTCACCGCCGCCAGCGACGAGGAACGGGTGCTGGCGCTGAAGCCGATGAACTGCCCGGCCCATGTCCAGATCTTCCGCCAGGGGGTGAAGAGCTACCGCGACCTGCCGCTGCGCATGGCCGAGTTCGGCTCCTGCCACCGCAACGAGCCGTCGGGCGCGCTGCATGGGCTGATGCGGGTGCGCGCCTTCGTCCAGGACGACGCCCACATCTTCTGCACCGAGGACCAGATCACCGCCGAGACCATCTCGTTCTGCGAGCTGCTGCTGAGCGTCTACAAGGACTTCGGGTTCACCGACGTCCATGTGAAGTTCTCGGACCGCCCCGCCGTCCGCGCGGGCACCGACGACGTGTGGGACCGGGCCGAGACCGCGCTGAAGGATGCGGTTGCGGCGACCGGACTCGACTACACCCTGAACCCTGGCGAAGGCGCGTTCTACGGGCCCAAGCTCGAATTCGTGCTGCGGGACGCCATCGGCCGCGACTGGCAGTGCGGGACGCTCCAGGTCGACTTCGTGCTGCCCGAGCGGCTGGACGCGATCTATGTCGGCGAGGACGGCCAGCGTCACCGGCCCGTCATGCTGCACCGGGCGATCCTGGGATCGTTCGAGCGCTTCATCGGCATCCTGATCGAGCACTATGCCGGGCGCATGCCGCTCTGGCTGGCGCCGACCCAGGTGGCGGTGGCGACCATCACCAACGACGCCGACTCCTATGCGGCCGAAGTCCGTGACGCGCTGGAGGCGGCGGGCCTGCGAGTCGCCCTTGACGTTCGTGCCGACAAGATCACCTACAAGGTCCGCGAGCATTCGATGGCGAAAGTTCCGGTGCTGCTCGTTGTCGGCAAGCGCGAGGCCGAGGAACGCAAGGTCTCGGTCCGGCGTTTGGGAAGCAAGGACCAAGAAGTCCTTGCGCTGCAGGAGGTGGTCGATAAACTTCAGTCTGAGGCGGTTCCTGCCGCCGCTTGATTACTGATCGGCCGGCACCCGAAGGACGGGCCGGCCGGTGACGTTTCGATAGATAGACAAAAGGAGAGCGTTCATCGCTAGACCAGTCGTTCCCGTTGCCCCCAATCGCGACGGACCTCGCGTCAACAGGGAGATAACGATACCGCGCGTCCGACTCGTCGACGCGCAGGGAGAAATGGTCGGTGTGGTAACCACCGACGAGGCGCTGCTCAAGGCCGAAGAAGCCGGTCTCGACTTGGTCGAGGTCGCGCCCAATGCGGACCCGCCCGTCTGTAAGATCCTCGACTATGGCAAGTTCAAGTACGAGGAGCAGAAGAAGGCCGCCGAGGCCCGCAAGAAGCAGAAGCACTTCGAGGTCAAGGAAATCAAGATGCGCCCCGGCATCGACGACAATGACTACAACGTCAAGATGCGGAGCATTCACAGATTCCTCGAGGACGGAGACAAGGTCAAAGTGACCATGCGCTTCCGCGGGCGTGAAATGGTGCATCAGGATCTGGGCATGAAGGTGCTGCTGCGGGTGCGCGACGAGCTGGAGGAGCTCGCCAAGGTCGACCAGCTACCGAAGATGGAAGGCCGGCAGATGACCATGGTGATCTCGCCGCGCTGAGCCGGTTCCCGCGTTTTCCGATCAGCCGTTAGAGCACGACCGCCTCATGTCGGAACGACGAGGGGCGACGAAGCAATCCAGCCGTCCGATCTGCTGGATTGCTTCGCCTGCGGCCGGCAATGACGGCTATAGGGTGGATGGTCGGCAACCCGGAAACAGCACCTTGCATTGGCGGAACGGCATCGCTATAAACCCCGCTTCCGAGCACGCCGGCCGTCGGAGCGTGACGCTTGTGCGTCGCCCGCGTCCGAATGCAATCGAAGGACCGATATGCCCAAGTTGAAGAATAAGAGCGGCGCCAAGAAGCGCTTCTCCTTCACCGGAACCGGTAAGCTTCGCCGGCAGTATGCCGGAAAGCGTCACGGCATGATCAAGCGGACGCAGAAGTTCATCCGTAACGCCCGCGGAACGACCGAGGTCGCGGCGGGCGATTCCAAGCTGATCAAGAAGTATTTCCTACCCAACGCCTAGAGGGACGAACCGATGGCGCGCGTCAAACGGGGCGTAACCACCCACGCCCGGCACAAGAAAGTCATCAGCCAGGCCAAGGGCTTTCGGGGACGGTCGAAGAACACCTTCCGGGCCGCGGTCCAGCGGGTCGAGAAGTCCCTGCAGTATGCCTATCGCGACCGGCGGGCGCGGAAGCGCGACTTCCGGCGGCTGTGGATCACTCGTATCAACGCCGGTGTGCGCGAGCACGGCATGACCTATTCCGAGTTCATGCACGGCATGGCGACGGCGGGTATCGAGGTCGACCGCAAGGTGCTGGCCGATATCGCGGTACGCGAGCCGGAGGCCTTTGGCGCGCTGGTGGAAGCGGCGCGCGGAGCCCTCGCCAGCCGCTGATCCGCGCCGTGATCTAGATCCAGCGCGGCGGAAGCCGAAAAGACCAAGGGGGCCGTGCGAACGGCCCCCTTTTTGTTGACGTAGGGACGGTGCGGGGCCATTCCGGTCGCGCCTCAATGCACTCGGTGACGGAAAGCGATGAATATCGATCACCTGCGCTCTGAATTCCTCGAAGCGATCGCCGATGCGGGCGATCTCGACACGCTGGATCAGGTCCGCGTCGCCGCCCTGGGCAAGAAGGGCCGGTTGACCGAGCAGATGCGGGCTCTGGCGGGCATGGACCCCGAGCAGCGCAAGGCCGCCGGCCAGGCCTTCAACGCCCTGAAGGACGAACTCGCCGCCGCGATCGAAAGCCGCAAGGCCGTCCTCGCCGCCGCCCGCCTGGAAGCGCGCCTGCGCGAGGAACGGATCGACGTCACCGCCCCGGCGCGATTCGAGGCGGAAGGCCGCATCCATCCCATCAGCCAGGTGATCGACGAGTTGACCGAAATCTTCGGCGACATGGGCTTCACGGTCGCCGAGGGGCCGGAGATCGAGACCGACTTCAACAACTTCACCGCCCTCAACATTCCGGAAGAGCATCCGGCGCGGCAGATGCACGACACCTTCTACTTCCCGGAGAAGGAAGACGGGTCGCGCCTCCTGCTCCGCACCCACACTTCGCCGGTGCAGATCCGGGCAATGATGGCGGCGCCGCCCCCCTATCGTCTGATCGTCCCGGGACGGACCTATCGCTACGACTACGACATCACCCATACGCCGATGTTCCACCAGGTCGAGGGGCTGGTTATCGACCGGACCACGCATATGGGACATCTGAAGGGCTGCCTGATCGATTTCGCGCGCGCCTTCTTCGAAGTGGACGACCTGCCCGCCCGCTTCCGGCCGAGCTACTTCCCGTTCACCGAGCCTTCGGCCGAACTCGACATCGGCTGCTCGCGCGAAGGCGGCGAGCTCCGCATCGGCGCCGGCAGCGACTGGCTGGAGATCCTGGGCTGCGGCATGGTCCATCCGCGCGTTCTGGAGAACGTCGGCGTGGACCCGACCGAGTATCAGGGCTTCGCCTTCGGTATGGGAATCGAGCGGATCGCGATGCTGAAATACGGGATTCCCGATCTCCGTACCTTTTTCGAAAGCGACCTGCGCTGGCTTCGCCATTACGGCTTCGCCGCGCTCGACATTCCGACCCTGGCGCGGGGGATGACGCGATGAAATTCACCCTGGGCTGGCTCCGCGACCATCTCGACACGGACGCCGATCTCGCCACCATCACCGAGCGGCTGACGGCGCTGGGCCTGGAAGTCGAGTCGGTCACCGATCGCGCATCCGAGCTCGCGTCCTTCACGGTCGCCCATGTCGTCGAGGCGGTCCCGCATCCCAACGCCGACCGCCTGCGCCTTTGCAAGGTCGACACCGGCAGCGAGGTGCTGGACGTCATCTGCGGCGCGCCCAATGCCCGCACCGGCATCAAGGCCGTGTTCGCGCCGATCGGCAGCATCATCCCCGGCAGCGGCATGAAGCTGGAGAAGAAGCCGATCCGCGGCATCACCGGCTACGGCATGCTGTGCTCCGAGCGCGAGATGGGCCTGGGCGACAATCACGACGGCATCATCGAGCTGCCGGAGGACGCGCCGCTCGGCCGGCCCTTCGCCGAGGTCATGGGTCTCGACGATCCGGTCATCGACATCGCGATCACCCCGAACCGGGGCGACTGCCTCGGCGTGCTCGGTATCGCCCGCGACCTCGCCGCCGCCGGGCTCGGCCGGCTGAAGGATGCCGCTCCACCCGCCGTACCGGGCACCTTCGCGAGCCCCATCTCCGTCCGCCTCGCTTTCGACCAAGACGCCGCCAACGCCTGCCCGCATTTCGTCGGACGGACCATCCGCGGCGTTCGCAACGGGCCGAGCCCGGCCTGGATGCAGCAGCGGCTTATGGCCGTGGGGCTGCGGCCGATCTCCGCCCTCGTCGACATCACCAACTACGTGATGCTGGACCGCGCGCGACCGCTCCACGTCTTCGATGCCGACGCCATCGCCGGCAGCATCCATGTCCGGCTGTCCCGCCCGGGCGAATCGCTGGCGGCGCTCAACGACCGGACCTACACCCTGGATGACGCCGTCACCGTGGTCGCCGACGACGACGGTCCCGTCGCGCTGGGCGGCGTGATCGGCGGCGAGGGCACCGGCTGCTCGCCGGAGACGACGACCGTGTTCCTGGAATCGGCGCTGTTCGATCCCATCCGGACAGCGGCCACCGGCCGGAAACTGTCGGTCGACAGTGATGCCCGCCACCGCTTCGAACGCGGCATCGACCGCGAAGGCTGCCTACCCGGCGCCGAGTTCGCGACTCGCCTGATTCTGGATATCTGCGGCGGTGAAGCGAGCGAGCTGGCGATTGCCGGCGAAGCGCCGGCGGGCCGTGGACCGGTCCACTTCCGCCCGTCGCGCGTCCATGCCCTGGGCGGCCTCGACATGGCCAAGGCCGAATCCGAAGCGGTCCTCGACCGCCTCGGCTTCGCCTCGGAAGACCAAGGCGAGGTGCTTTCGGTGTCGGTGCCGTCGTGGCGCAATGACATCGACGGCGAAGCCGACCTCGTCGAGGAGGTTCTGCGCGTTCACGGCTATGACGCCATTCCGGCCGTATCGCTGCAGCGCGCGGCCGCCGTCGCCGGCGCCCTGCTCACCACGCCGCAACGCCGCCGCCGGGAAGTCCGGCGAGTCCTCGCCGCCCGCGGCATGGTCGAGGCGGTGACATGGTCGTTCCTGCCGTCGGCACACGCCACGCTGTTCGGCGGCGGCGCGCCCGAGCTCGCTCTCGCCAATCCGATCAGCGCCGACCTGGACATGATGCGGCCGAGCCCGCTTCCTAATCTCGTCGCCGCCGCCCAGCGCAATCAGGACCGCGGCTTCGACCAGATCGCCCTGTTCGAGGTCGGGCCGCAATACGCCGGGGATTCGCCCGACGACCAGTCGGTGGTCGCCGCCGGCATCCGCGCCGGCGCCACGGGACCGCGCCACTGGCTGGCGGCCGGCCGGCCGGTCGATGCCTTCGACGCCAAGGCCGACGCGCTGGCCGTCCTCAATGAATGCGGTGTCCCCGTCGACAGGCTGCAGGTCGTCACCGAGACGCCCAGCTGGTACCACCCCGGCCGTTCGGGCGAACTGCGCTTGGGCCCCAAGGCGGTATTGGCACGCTTCGGCGAACTGCATCCGGGATTGTTGGCGGAGATGGACGTCGACGGACCCGTCGTCGCCTTCGAGGTGCTGATGGATGCTCTGCCGATTCCGAAGGCCAAGCCGACCAAGGCGCGTCCGCTGCTCGCCGCTTCCGACTATCCGGCCGTCGACCGCGACTTCGCGTTCGTCGTCGACGAAGCGGTGCCGGTCGCGACCTTCATGCAGGCGATCCGCAGTCTGAGCGGCAAGACCCCGCAGAAGGTCGAAATGACCGACGTCGGCGTGTTCGACATCTACACGGGCGCCAACGTCGCCGAGGGCAAGAAGTCGGTGGCGCTCAGCGTCCGCTTCCAGCCCCAGGACCGGACGCTCACCGATGCGGATATCCAGGCCCTGGTCGAGGCAATCGTCGACAAGGTGAGCAAGGCCACCGGAGGCGCTCTCCGGTCATAGAGGCCGCCCGCGCCCGGCCCCGAGGGCAACCCGATCGTTCCGCCGGCTGTTACCGCCGCCGACTTGGTTTGCCAGGACGGCGGGATGTAATGGGGGTTCGGATGGGAGGTTTCACGCGTGTGACTGCGGGTTTTGCGATCGTGGCAGCTCTCGGCGGTTGCGCCGCCGGTCCCAGCACCATCGCCTGGCAGCCCTGGCCCGAGGCCGACAGCATGATCGTGGCGACCGACAGCGGACCGGCCGAAGTCCGGGCCCGTTACGCCGGGCTGATGGCGGTGGAGATCCAGGCGGCACCCGAACCCCGACAAGACCCGCTTAGCCTTCTCGGCATCGACACGCCGGCGGATGTCGCCCACGCCGTCGATGTCATCGCCATCGTCTATTGCGGCCGGGATGGCGTGCGCCCCGAACGGTCGAGCGTCCAGGGAACGATCATGCTAGCCCGGTACGACTGCCGGGTGAACCAGCCGGCACGTCCGCCGCGGCGGCCGGAACGGTGATCCATGGTCGTGCCGGCGCCTTCGTTGCGAGAAGGCGCACGGCCTGAAAGGGCACCGTTGCAGAGATGCAACTGTCGCCCAAACGTTGCCCTCTCCCTGACACCAATCGGGAACGGAAAGCGTTTTCCGGATTGTCATGGAGACCAAAAGGACCGGAAACGCGCATATAGGTGAGGCTCGACCGAGCCGTTGGCAGACCGTGGCGTTCACCGACGACCAGCCGCGGTCCTCGAACTCTCGGCGGCGACGCGAGAGGGCGCTGCGCGACAAGCCTAGAAGTTCGGCGAACCTGGGCAGCCTCTCCGGAAGGCGGGTGCTGGTGGTCGAGGACGAGATGCTGATCGCGATGATGATCGAAGACATGCTGAAGGAGCTCGACTGCGTGGTGGTCGGGCCGGCCTCTCGCGTGTCGACGGCTCTCGCGCTCGTCGAAGCCGAAAAAATCGACGGTGCGATCCTGGACATAAACCTGGGCGACGAACGGGGGTTCCCGGTGGCTGAAGCTTTGCAGAGCCTCAATATCCCCCTGGTCTTCGCCACCGGATACAATGTCGACAGCTTGGGCCCTGAATTCGCGAACTATCCGGCGATCCGGAAGCCCTTTCGTTCGGATCAATTCCGCAGAATTCTCGCCGACACCCTGTTGAAGGTGAACTGACGCGGCTCAATCCCCTCGACGGAGCCGCCCCCCGAGCATCCGTCGCAGAACGTTGTCCCGCATCATGAACTCGTGGCGTAGCGCCGCTGCGATGTGAAGGATGATCAGCAGCGACAGGAGGGTCGCCCCGGCGCCATGGGCCGCCTCGGCCGCGCCGCTCAACCCCTCGTTCTCTCCGGTCGCCGGCGGCAATTCGGCTCCGTAGAAGGGGATGTTGTTCCCTCCCGCGCCCACCATCAGGTAACCGCCGACCGGCAGGCCGATGAGAAGTGCGTAGAATGCCCAATGCGTTCCCCGCGCGATACACCGCTCGACGGGTTGCAGAGTGGTCGGAAGGCCGGGGACCGGGTGGGTGACCCGCCAGTAGAGTCGAAACAGCATCGCCAGCAGAATGCTGAGCCCCAGGCTGGCGTGGATCGCAAACAGATCCGCGCGCCGGGGTTCCTCCTCGGCCATGTCGCCGAAAGTGAAACCGATCCAGAGCTGCCCGACCACCGCCACGGCGATCAGCCAGTGAAGGCCCCGCTGAACGCCGCTCCACCCCATCGAATCCGTCGCCATCGTCCCCCTCTTCCTGCCGCCCGTCACTTGCCGGGTGGGTCACCATTCGAAAACCCGAACCTGTCGAAGGCCTTGTCGCGCCAGACCGGGTCGACCCGCAAAGGCGCTCTGTCGCGACGTCCGGACAGCGGCGCGTCGAGCAGGCCGCGGCGAGCCAGTTCGGCACGCTTCAGCGCTCCCTCCACGTCGTCGTTCCGCCAACCGCTCCGATCGTACTGGTAACGATACAGCCGATCGTCGGGCCCGCCTCGTTCATAGCCGAGGCCGAAGCGATCCTGAACGACCTGCCCGAACCGGTCCCGCAGCTCCCAGAAGTCGGGTTCCAGCTGACGACGACCATAGTCGTACTGGCGTTCGTAGCTGCGCTCATAGGGCGAGCCTCGGATCGGCGACTGGGCGAGCGCCGGCGACACCGACAGCAGGATAGCGAGCGCCGCACCAGCCAATCGTTGAGAATTCGGCATGACATCAAAATGGGGCGCCGACCGGCCCGTTTCCAAGCCGGGACGGATTTGCCAAGGTCGCACGGTAGAACTTGTGGAGGAGAGGGCGGTGAAGACGAGCGAGGATCGGATCCTGACGACGCATATGGGGAGCCTGCCGCGCCTCGGCCGGCTCGCCGATCTTCTGGTGGCGCGCGAGAACGGCGAAACGGTGGACGAGGCTGCACTCGACACCGCCGTCCGCCAGGCGCTCGACATCATCGTCGCCAGACAGCAGGACTGCGGTGTCGACATCGCCAATGACGGCGAGATGCCGCGCGGCACCTTCGTCTCCTACATCGCCGAGCGCATGACGGGCTTCGCCCGGACCGGCCGTGGGGAGAGACCGCTTCCGCTCGACGCGCAGCGCTTCCCGCAATGGTTTTCCCTGGTCGAGCGCAGCGCCCGCCGGCGGGTCGGCGTCTACGGTTTTCCGCAAGCGGTGGCCGAGGTCGCCTATGGCGACGGAGCGGCGGTGAGAAAGGAATGTACCGATTTCCGGGCGGCGCTCGCCGGACATGAGGGTGTCTTCGCCGAGACCTTCATGACCGCCGTCTCCCCGGGCTTCGCCGCCACCGCCTTGGTGAACCGGCATTACGACAGCCACGAAGCCTACGTCTTCGCTTTGGCCCGCGCTCTGAAGTCGGAATACCGCGCGATCCACGACGCCGGGTTCGTGCTGCAGATCGACGCGCCGGATCTGGGGCTGGAGCGGGCGGGCTTCTTCCAGAACGAAACGCTGTCCGGCTTTCTCGACATCGTCGAGATGCACATGGCGGCACTGAACGAGGCTCTGGACGGCATCCCCGCCGATCGCGTCCGCCTCCACGCCTGCTGGGGCAACCGCGACAGCCCGCATGTCCACGACGTCCCCTGCCCCGACATCCTGCCCATCGCTTATCAGGCCGCGGTCGGCGCGATCTGTGTGCCGTTCGCCAATCCCCGCCATGCCCATGAAATCGATGCGCTGGAAACGACCCCCCTCCCCGACGGCATGATCCTGATCCCCGGAGTGATCGAAACGACGAACAATTACGTAGAACATCCAGAGGTCGTCGCCCGTCGTATCGTCCGCGCGGCCGAGGTGGTGGGGGACCGCAGCCGGATTGTTGCAGGCACCGATTGCGGTTTCAGTACCTTGGCCGGCGACGGCTTCGTCGCCGAGGATGTCGTCTGGGCCAAGCTTGACACGCTCCGTGCGGGCGCAAGGCTGGCCAGCGAACGATTGTGGTGCGTAGAACCCGCTCCATGACCGTCCGAAGGGGTGTTCCTTCGCGGGGAATATCGCGCTGCACGCAATGGGGGCTTTCCCCTCATGCAACGCTTCTGGATCACGGAACCAGCGTCGGGTAGACTTTGTGCGCGCGCCGGAGGGGGAAAAGTATGGCCGGAACAATCGGCAAAGGGCGTTCGAAGCAGTCACTGAGCGAGGTACCGCGCGTCCTCGACGATATCGCCCTGCTCGCCGACCTGACATCCGAGGAACGACGTGAGCTGTCTCGCCAGTGCATCTGGCGAAAATTCTACGCCGACGAGGAGATCCTCGATCGGGAGAGTGACAGCCGGGATGTCTTCTTCGTCGTCTACGGCGCGGTCCAGGTGGTTAACTACGCCTTGTCGGGACGCGCGATCTCTCTGGCGACGGTCGACGTCGGCGGCCATTTCGGCGAACTGTCGGCGATCGACGGCGAGCCGCGCTCGGCATCGGTGGTCGCCGTGACCGACAGCCTGATCGCCGCTCTGTCGCCGAAGGCGTTTACCGAGATGATGATCAGCCACCCCACGGTGGCGATCCGCGTGGCCCGCCGGCTCGCCCACATCATCCGCATCTGCGACGACCGCATCCTCGATCTCAGCACCCTCGGCGCTGTGCAGCGCGTCTACATGGAGCTGATACGGATGTCGCGGCCGGACCCGGCCGTTTCGGGGTCGTGGATCATCTATCCGATGCCGACGCAGAGCAATATCGCCGGTCGCGCCAGCACCACGCGCGAGACCGTCGGCCGTGTGCTCAGCACCCTGGCTCAGGCCGAGATCGTGTCGCGGAAGGGTAAAAGCCTCTACATCCGCGACCGCGAGACCCTCCAGAAGATGGTCGATCGCCTGGGCCCGGAGCAAAGCGAGCCGCGCTAGACACCGACAGATCGCATTCACGCCCTTCCAACGCGCGACGGAACCATGTCCCAGTTGATCGTCATCGAGCGGCGCGGGCCGGTCGAAATCATCACCTTGAACCGCCCGGATCAGCGCAACGCTCTCAACGCGTCGATGCGGGCCGAATTGGGCGACGCACTTCTGCGCTTCAACGGTGACGCCGCGACGTACGCGGCGATCCTCACCGGGGCAGGCGACAAGGCGTTCTGCGCCGGCCAGGATCTCGCCGAAGCGCGCGACCTCACCAGCGACTCCGCGCGTGAATGGGTCGCCGGGCTGCGGCAGCTCTACACCCATTTCCGCAATCTCGACAAACCGCTGATCGCGGCCCTGAACGGCGTCGCCGCCGGCGCCGGCATCCAGCTCGCACTGCTGTCGGACATCCGCGTCGGCCATCCCGGCACCCGCATGGGCCAGCCGGAGATCAATGCCGGGCTGGCGAGCGTCATCGGCGTCCATCTGCTGGAAGAGGCGCTGGGCCACGCCCGCACCGTCGAACTCGCGCTTACCGGCCGCCTGGTCGGCTCCGAGGAGTGCCTGGCGACCGGCCTGCTGCACCATGTCGTCCCGGAGGGCGAGTTGATGGAGAAGGCGATGGAGATCGCCGAAAGCCTCGCCGCCAAACCGGCGAACGCCATGCGCCTTACCAAGAAGCGCTTCCGGGAGATGACCGGGGCGGGCTTCGAGGAAGCCATGGCCGCCGCCGCCCGCCTGCAGGCCGAAGCCTACGCTTCGGGCGAACCACAGCGCATCATGGCCGAGTTCACGGAAAGACGCGGCAAGAAGGGCTGAACACGGCTTCGTCCGTCCCCGCCCCCTCACGGGAGAGGGAATGCCGCTTGAGCGGGCGGCAGGAGGCGGGGCGCATACCCCCTCCTCCCGCGAGAGGGGAGGTCCGCCGAGACCCAGCAAGTCGCGAGATAATGCCCCCTCTCCCTTCAGGGGGGGGCGGGGAGGGGGAGAAGCCGCGCCGCGGCCTTGATCTTCTCCCGTCGTTCCCGCGCAGGCGGGAACCCAGGAGCCACGCGAGAGCATCGCCGGCTGGCCACCAGCGCGGGCATGATGGTTTGGTGGATTGCGGGACCTACCCCAGCCCGATCACGCCGTCGGCGGCACGGACCCCGCGGCCTTCGGGAAGGACCATCAGCGGGTTGATGTCGAGTTCCTCGATCTCCGGGCAGGCGGCGGCAAGCGCGGAGACCTTCACCAGCGCGTCGACCAGCGCGTCGACGTCCGCCGGCGGCTTGCCGCGGGCGCCGGCGAGCAGCGAATAGCCCGCCAGTTCCTTCACCATCGCCTCGGCCTGGGCGTGATCGAACGGCGCGACGCGCAGGGCGCTGTCGGCCAGGATTTCGACCAGGATACCACCGCTTCCGACCAGCACCGTCGGACCGAAGGTGGGATCGCGCTTGATGCCGACGATCATCTCGACCGCGTCGGTGACCATCTCCTGAACCGTGAACCCGTCGATGCGGGCGTCGGGCCGCGCGGCGAGCACACGCTCGGTCATCGCCGCCACCGCCTTCCGCACCGCGTCGGCATCGCCGAGCCCGAGCGCCACGCCCCCGACTTCCGTCTTGTGGGTGATGTCGGCGGATTCGATCTTGAGGACGACGGGAAAGCCGATCTCCTCGGCCGCCGCGGCGGTTTCCTCTTCCGTCCGGACCAGCACCTCTCGGGTGGTTGCGATCCCCGCGGCTTCGAGCACCGCTTTCGAGGCATGCTCGCCCAGCGTCTTCCGTCCGGCGGTGACATGATCCGCGACCAGCGCCTTCGCCGCGCCGCACGCCCCCTCTGCGGCCGGCGCGCCGAAGCTCGGCTGCCGCCGGCTGAACTCGATCAGCTTCCGCACCGCCTTCAGCGCCCTTAACGGGTCGGTGAAAGTGGGGATGCCGGCCGCCTTCAGCTTCTCCGGCCCCTTCGGGTCGCCCCCCATCCAGGCAACGACGATCGGCTTGTCGGTTCCTTCCTGGGCGGCGCGGAATTCCTCGACCATCTCGTCGACGCAGAGCCTTTGTATACCGAATACAGCGACCGCCACGTCGACGTTCTCGTCGGCGAGGATGTGACGGAGATGGCTGCCCACCGACACCGGGTCGCTGAACGCCTGCAGCGCCACGTCGACCGGATTGCGGGCTGAGCCCATGCCCGGCAGCTTGGCCTCGATCGCCGCGACCGTGTCGGGCGCGAGCTGCGCCATCCTGAGGCCGAGGCCGACCACCTTGTCGGCGCAGAACACGCCGACGCCGCCCGAGTTCCCCAGCACGCAGATGCGGTCGCCGCGCGGCATCCGCCTGATGCGGTCGAAAGTCTCGGCGGTGTCGACCAGTTCGTCGATGTCGTCGACTTCGAGGACACCCCATTGGCGGAAGGCCGCCCGATAGACGGCATAGCTCCCGGCCATCGACGCCGTGTGGGAGGCGGCGGCAGCGGCGGCCTCGGCGGTGCGCCCGACCTTCAGCATCACCACGGGCTTGCCCGCGTCCGACGCGACCTGCGCCGCAACCCGGAACTTCTCGCCGTCGCGGATGCCCTCGATATAGCCGGCGATGACGCTGGTCCGCGGGTCGTTGGCGCAATAGGCGATGACGTCGGAGACGTCGACCACCGCTTCGTTGCCGGTGCTGACGAGATAGCCGAGCCCGAGCCCGCGGCGTCGGCATTCGTCGGTGAGAATGCCGCCGAACAGGCCGCTCTGGCTGGCAAAGCCGATGCCGCCGCCGGAGATGACGTCCTCCGCCACCGCCGAGGTGAAATTGGCCACCATGCGGTCGTTGAAGTTGGCGACCCCCTGGCAGTTCGGGCCACACATGATGCTGCCGACGGCGCGAGCGTCGACCTTGATCCGATCTTCGAGCGCCCGGCCCTTCGCCCCCATCTCCGAGAAGCCGGAGGTGAAGACGGTCATCGCCGGAATGCCCTTCTTCTGGCATGCGGCCATGGCCTCATGCACCGCGGCCGCCGGCAGGACGATCACCGCCATGTCGGGGACCTCAGGTAGAGAGGCGAC
>MDTD01064796.1_pt1 | contig 15087 bp, 13 predicted proteins | sample 811221 | NCBI WGS metagenome assembly MDTD01 (sample SAMN05326646, study PRJNA326480) | marine metagenome | isolation source: seawater | place: Pacific Ocean: South West | collected 2011
ATTTTCACTTAAATATCTATCTGTTAAAGTTGCTTTACCAAAATCTGTTAAATTTATGTCTTTAGTTCTGTCAATTTTAATTGTGATTCCTTTTTCATTCTGAAATAGTTCAGTTTCATTAGATAAACTAAACAAGTCGGGTCTTTTTAAATCAGCATTAATATTGCTAGATTTTTCAAATAATTTATCTTTGTTTTCTTCCAAAGCAGTCTTTATTGCCAGAGCTATGTTTTCTTGCATTTTTTCCCTTTTTTAGGTTTTTTTTGTAAAAACAACTATATGTTGTGCCTAAATAGCGTGAGTATACTAATTATGCAACTCAAGCAAGAGAACATAATATGAACTTTAAAAAAAATCAATAAGAAAAACAAGGCCTGTTAATTATTAACTTTTAAATGAACTGCTAATTTATTATTGATTTCTTATGCCTGATTCTTCTGTCCACATTAACCACAGCGGGTTTAGAGAATATGATGCAAGATGGATCTATCCTAAAGACATAAATTTAGCTGGTATTAAAGATTTGGGACATGGGCTTGGCACTCAAATTATAACAGAAACAAGAAAACAAAATCCTAGAGTGATCGTTGGTTATGATTACAGGTCTTATAGTGAGGAAATAAAAAACTCTTTAGCCGAAGGCTTGATCTCTTCCGGATGTTATGTTGAAGATCTAGGTTTGTCGTTATCACCAATGACATATTTTGCACAATTTGAATTAAATGCTGATGCTGTAGCAATGGTAACAGCAAGTCATAACGAAAATGGATGGACTGGTGTTAAAATGGGAATTAAAAAAGGTTTAACTCATGCCCCAGAAGAAATGGCAGAACTAAAAAAAATTGTATTAAATAAACAATTTATAAATGGGCAAGGAAAATTAAAAAAAATAGAAAACTTTATTAGTAAATATAAAGAAAATCTTATTCGAAATAACAAGATAAAAAAAAAAATTAAAGCCGTCGTTGCCTGCGGTAATGGCACAGCAGGTATTTTTGCTCCAGATATTTTAAGAGGCATTGGCTGTGAAGTTATTGAGATGGATTGCAATCTTGATTTTAATTTTCCTAAATATAATCCAAATCCTGAGGATTTGAAAATGCTTCGCGCAATATCTAAAACGGTAAAAGATAATAAGGCAGATATAGGTTTTGGGTTTGACGGAGATGGTGATCGAGTTGGTGTGATTGATAACAATGGACAAGAAATATTTTCTGATAAAATTGGTCTGCTTATTGCTAGAAATTTAGCACCACAATATCCAAATTCCAAATTCATAATTGATGTAAAGTCTACAGGATTATTTTCACAAGATAAAATATTAAAAGATAATAATTGTAAAACTATACTATGGAAAACTGGTCATTCACATATTAAAAGAAAAGTTAACAATGAAAAGGCGTTAGCAGGTTTTGAAAAAAGCGGACATTTCTTTTTCAATCAGCCATTGGGTTTAGGATATGATGATGGTATAAATTCTGCAATTCAAGTTTGTCATTTGTTAGAAAATCAGGATAAAATGATGAATGAAATAATGGAAGAGCTTCCTAAAACATTTCAGACACCTACTATGGCGCCCTATTGTAATGATGAAGAAAAATATAAAGTTATTGATGCAATGATTAAAAAATTTAAAAATTTTAAACAAAATGAAATATTAATTGATGGAGAAAAAATTAAGGAAATTTTAACTATTAATGGCGTCAGATTTACACTAAGCGATGGGTCGTGGGGATTAGTACGCGCTTCTTCTAATAAGCCCTCTTTAGTAATTGTAACCGAAAGTCCAACGTCTGATAAAAGAAAAAAAGCAATTTTTGAATTTATTGATAATAACCTCCAGTCAACTGGTAAAATTGGTAAATATGATCAAAAAATTTAATATTATTTTTTAAAATATTTTAGGAATCTTTGAATAAACCTTGGAGTTAAAGTTTTTATAGGGTTAACCTCAACTTTTAAATTATCTTTACCTTTAATTTTAAAACTTGCACCAAAAATTCCATCACCTTTTTTACCGGTAAGAATTTTTCCAACTACTGGAATCTCTCTTATAACATTATTAATTGTATTTGCTGGCGCTAAACTCCCACTTAAACTTGCAAAATCATCACTTCCTACTCTTCCTTCGAGTACAAATCCAAGCGATGGTCCTGTGCCATAACATTCTAAAATTTTAAGTTCATTATTAATTAATTCATATTTTAAAAATGCTTCCTTAAAGAATATTCCTTTTCCTTCTAATATATCCAATGCTCCTGTAAGTGATGCAATAGACAAAATTCTGGTTAATACTGGCATTTCTTTGAGGTAAAAGTTTTCAACTCTAACCTCTGTAATCATTAAATTTTTTGATAAATACTCCCTTTTAACATTAAGAGTCCCTTTTTCTAGACCCTTTAAAAATTCATAATTAGAGAGAAAAGGTTTTGCTTTATCACTATTAATTAATAATAATTTATTACCAGTGTCATTTTTTAGAACTTTGTGTGAAAAAGATGTTAGGTCTCTAAAGTTAGCAAACGATTCCAATTTTATGATTTTACCATTTTTAAGTTTTATTTTATTTTCATAATCAGTCAAATATTCCCCTGGTAAATAAATTTTTTTGAACTTCGTATTAATATTTCCGTTAATGTCTAATTTTAAATTTAATGATTTATTTTTTCTTTTAGATTTTAAATACTTGCTTAAATCCAAAGATGATCCTACTATTATATAATTATTATTTTTTTTAAGAACTTTTAGATTATTTCTTTCTCCAAAGTTAATATGTGTTTTACCTATATCTTTTAGAACAAATTTGTTATCGAAGGATAAATATTTAATATTCATTTTTTTTTCTTTTGATACAAATTTTATATCTTTAAAACTATTTGACTTATTATTTTTGAAAAAATTAAACTCTAATTTAGAGTTTTCTTCTTTTTGTTTTGTATAATTAAATATTACAAAATCTACTTCAGAAGCAGTTAAATCGATTTCCATTTTAATTTTAAATTTTTGTAAATTCTCAAGTAAAGTTTCTGATGTATATTTAATTTCATTTTTTATTGGAAATTCTTTTTTATTAAAAAAAGTTTCCTTAAGATTAATAAATCCGTTTACTTTTATTAAAAAAGGTTTTTTGCTGTTAATTCTGATTATTTCAAATTGATTTTTTTTGTTATTAATTTCAAATGTACCTTTGGAGGAAATTTTTCCATAATTATTAAATTTAAAAGAAGAGTTTACATTTTCAAAAACTATATTATTTAATTTTTTATACTTAAACTTTAAATTTTTTGTATTTAAATTAAAAGTAGAATCATCTTTTTTAATTGTATAATTGTCATTAAAATTTAATTTTAAATTAGCATCAATTTCAAGATTACCACTTACATCTGAAAATTTATCAAAGTTAATTAAAGTTTTCTTTGGAAATATTTTCTTTAAATTTATTGTTGGATTTATTCGCCCTCTCAAACTAATTACACCTAGCAATTGTCTATTAAAAGAATAGATTAATTCTCTTGATGTTATATCGAATTCCCCAAAATTCCCCGACAAATCTGTTAATATAATTTTTTCACCCGAATAATTTATTTTACTATTTATTTTTTTAATAAATGGTAAATCGTCGCCTATGCTAATAAAAATATTTGTTAACTCACCGTTAAATTCTATTTTTATTTTGTCACCTTGAAATTGATCTATTATCAACTCGCCAAATCCACTACCTTCAATAAATTTAATTTTTTTAAAAAAACTAATATTTTTAATCAACGAGATATCTTTTAGTGTTGAAACCTCATTATTATCAAAATTAATTTTAATTTTTTTAAGCAAATATTTTTTTTGAAACGAAGATTTTAAATCAGTAAAAATTATAAATGACTTAATTGAAATATTCTGATTGTTAATTTTAATTTGAGGCTTATTAATTTTTGCTTTTAGAGATAACGAAAATAAATCTAAAGAAATTGTTGTATTGTTAAACTCAACTTTTGAATTAGGTACTTTTTTTTCAATTTCATCAATTATTTTGTTGTTAAATTTACTTGTTGATATCCCGTAAGATAACAACACGATTAAAATAAAAAAAACAAAGAATAATATAGAGACTATTTTAAAAAATATTTTCATTGATTTAATTTTACAAGTGCAGACTCGATAAACTCATTAATTTCACCATCGAGAACATCATCAGGATTTGTATTTTCTATATTTGTCCTATTATCCTTAACTAATTGATAAGGTTGTAGGACATATGATCTGATTTGGTGACCCCAGCCTATATCGGTTTTAGTATCCTCTTTAGATTGATTGCTATCTTTTCTTTTTTTTAACTCTAATTCATATAGTCTTGATTTTAGCATTTTTAACGCAGTATCTTTATTTTTATGCTGTGATCGTTCATTTTGGCATTGGACTACTATTTTAGTTGGCAAATGTGTTATTCTAACGGCGCTATCCGTTGTATTAACATGCTGGCCACCGGCACCACTTGATCGATACGTATCAATTCTGAGGTCTTTATCTTTAATTTCTATTTCAATTTTATCATCTATAACTGGATATACCCAAACACTAGCGAAACTTGTATGTCTTCTTTGATTTGAATCAAAAGGAGATATTCTAACTAATCTGTGAACTCCACTTTCATTTTTTAAGTAACCAAAGGAATTCAATCCAGATATTTTGATAGTAGATGATTTAATACCTGCCTCTTCTCCTCTGCTCTCACTAATTAAAGTGCACATACGTCCATTTTTTTCAGACCATTTTAAATACATTCTTCTGATCATATCGGCCCAATCTTGGCTTTCAGTACCGCCAGCACCAGCATGGACTTCTAGAAAGCAATCAAATTTATCACTTTCACTAGATAAATAGCAGTTGGCTTCTAATGATTTAATATTTTTTTCTAATGATTTTAAATTTCTTTTTAATTCTAAATGTAATTCTTCATCGAACTCTTTTTCTAATGATTGTAAAAAATATTTTAAATCGTTAAAAATTTTGCTCAAATTTTTAAGTTCTTCGAAATTTTTTTCTATAAAATTTTTTTCTTTTATTATGTTTTGGGCTTTTTGATTATCTTTCCAAAAATCATCTTTGGATATTAAAGCTTTTAATTTATTTAATTTTTCCTCAAATAAATTCTGTTCAAAGATAACTCCGAATATTTTTTAGTGCAATAAACAACTTTTCCAGTATATTTTTTTCATCAAGCATTAATATTCTTTCATTATTTTTCCTGAATTATAATTATCTATAATTGTGTTAATTTTAAAGCTTTCATTGATCGTATTTTTGTTACTAAACGATTTTTTACCAGTTTTAGCATTAATTTTAGCAAACTTGACAGTTTCTGTTGATTTAAAAAATGGTACAAAATTATTTGGTTTTAATTTTTTCATTATATCTTCAAAGACAGGTAATGCAGCTTTAGATCCAGTTTCCTTTTTTCCAAGGGTAGACGGCTCATCAAATCCTATATAGACACCAACTAATAATTCAGGCGTAAAACCTATAAACCAAGCATCTAAATTTTCATTTGTGGTACCTGTTTTTCCAGCTAACTCAAGTTTAAGTTTTTTTAATTTTTTTCCAGTTCCTCTTTCAACTACACCTTTGAGAATATTTACCATTTGATAAGAAACATCTTCATTAAACACTCTATAATATCTGTCCTCGATAACTGGGGGGTTTTGTAAATTAAATTCATCCATGCACCCAAGACAAAATAATTTTTCATTTTTATAAATTGATTTACCATTTCTGTCTTGAATCAAATCAATTAATGTTGGTTCAATTTTTTTTCCTCCATTCACAAATGATCCATAAGCCGATGTGATTTTAATTAATGTAGTTTCTCCAGAGCCTAAAGATGAGGATAAAATATTAGCTGTATTTTTATATATATCTAATTCTTTTGCCTTTTTATTTATCTTATTTAATCCTACTTCATTGGCTATTCGAACCGTCATCAAATTATTTGATTTTTCAATACCATACCTAAAAAGTTGTTTACCATAAAAACGGCCAGTATAATTTTTTGGCTTCCACTTAAATTTATTTTGGTTTTGATAAATAACAAAAGGTGCATCGAGAACGATTGAATTTGGTTTAAAATTATTTTCTAAAGCAGTAGCATATACAAATGGTTTGAACGCTGAACCGGGTTGTCTTTCTGCTTGTGTTGCCCTATTAAATTGATTGATACTAAAATCAAACCCTCCGGATAAGGCTAACACCCTACCACTCCAGGGGTTCATTACTACTACGGCACCATTAACACGTGGTATTTGTTCTAGGGACCAAAGATCAGTTTTATTGATTTTTTTTACATAAACCACATCCCCCTCTTTAAATACATCAGTAATATTTTTTGGATAACCCTTATGTAAATCAAGAGTAATTCTTTTTTTAGCCCACTTTACATTTGAGAAGGAAATGAATCCTTTTTTTTCGTTTTCGGTCAAAATTTTTGCTCTATTATTTTCTAATGATAAAATCATTGCAAGTTTAAACTTGTTTGACTTATGATCACCCTTTTTTATAAGTTCTAAAAATTTTTTTTCTGTATATTTTTTATAAATTGGTCCAATCCAACCATGTCTCTTAGAATATTTAATAAGATTTTTATTTAATGCAGATGTTGCTACCTTTTGAATTTTTTTATCTAATGAAGTTTTTATATAATAACCTTGTTTATAAATTTTTTTCTCACCATATTTTTCAATTAAACTTTTTCTTATCTCTTCAACAAAAAATGCTGGTGACATATCGATATTTGATTTTCTTTTTTTTTAATTGAATATTATATTTAATAGATTTTTGTAATTGATCTTTAGATATGAATCCATTTTCATACATTCTTTTCAAAACCCAGTTTTTTCTTTTTTCTACAGTCCCGTAATTTCTATATGGATTGTATTTACTGGGTGCTTTAGGCAAAGCCGCTAATAAAGCTGCCTCAGAAAAATTAATATCCATTATAGACTTATCAAAATATGTCATGCTCGCAGATGCTATTCCGTAAGATCTTTCTCCTAAATATATTTCATTTAAATAAAGTTCTAATATTCTTTTTTTTGATAATGATTTTTCTATTCTAAAAGCAAGAATCGCCTCTCTAACTTTTCTAGCTAATGAAACATCAGTAGTTAGTAAAAAATTTTTTGCAACTTGTTGTGTTATTGTAGATGCACCTTCTAATCTGTCACCACTTATTATATTTTCAATATTTTTAAAAACAGCTCTGGTAATTCCAATTGCATCAATTCCAGGATGTTTGTAAAAGTTTTTATCTTCAGCTGATAAAAAAGCGTTCACTACTCTCTCTGGAACTTGATCAATTTTTACAAAAGATCTTCTTTCTCTAGAAAAGTCAGCTATTACATCACCTTTAATATCGTATACCTTAGTGGATACAGGTGGCTTATAAGTTTTTAAAAATTCAAAGTCTGGTAAATCACTTGAGAAATACCAAAAAAGTGAAAAAATCAAAAATAATGCTAAAAAAGACATTATTAATATTAAACTCAATATTTTGTTAAAGTTTTTGATCATAAAATATCTTTAAATATGTTTTAAATAATATAAATATGGCAATTATGTCTATGGTCAAATTTTACTACAATTTTATGAAAAAATTAACAAATTACAATATTAAGAGAGATTTATTATGGAAAAGAAAATTCTTATTGACGCTTCACAAGCTAAACAAACCAGGGTTGCAATCACAAATAATGGTAATGTTGATGGTTATGAATTTGAAAACATCAACAAAAAACAATTAAAAGGCAATATATATCTTGGTAAAGTAAGTAGAGTAGAACCGTCTTTACAAGCAGCATTCGTCGATTTCGGGAACGAAAGACATGGTTTTTTGGCGTTCAACGACATTCAATCTGAATATTATCAATTACCAAAATCTGATAAGGATGTTTTAAAACAAGAAGAAGAGGAAATTAGAGAAGAGTTAAATAAAGTCACAGAAAATATTGACGAAAATGAAAATCAAGAAAGTCATGAGTCATTAGAAAACCAGGTTACCGAACAGGTAAACATCGAAAATACCCAGGACAATGAGAATAGTAATGAAGATCATTTAGATAAAAAAATTGAGAAAATAAGAGGTAAAAGAAAAAAAAGATATAGAATTCAAGAAGTAATAAAACCTGGTCAAGTTATTTTAATTCAAATTGTCAAAGAAGAACGAGGAAAAAAAGGTGCCGCACTTACAACTTACATTTCACTAGCAGGAAAATATATTGTTCTGATGCCAAATACTGCAAAAGGCGGAGGAATTTCGAGAAAAATATTTAATTCACAAGATAGACGTCATATCAGAGAAATCATAAATAGTTTAAGCATTCCTAATACAATGGGACTAATTGTTAGAACTGCTGGTGCCAAAAAAGCTCAAAATGAAATCAAAAATGACTTAGATGTTTTAATTGGAATGTGGGAAAAAATTAAACATAAAACATTGAACTCAAACGCACCTAGTTTAATTCATGAAGAAGGAGATTTGATTTATAGAGCTATTAGAGATTTTCTCACTAACGACATTCAGGAAATTATAATTGATGGAAAAGACTCTTATGATAAAGCTATCAATTATGCAGAAACAATTGCCAGTGATTATCTAAAAAAAATTAAAAGATATAAAAATAAAATACCACTATTTCATACATCCGGTATTGAAAAATATTTAAATAAAATATTTGACTCAAGAATTACATTAAAATCTGGAGGGTATCTAATAATAAATCCCACTGAAGCTTTAATCGCTATCGATGTGAACTCTGGTAAGGCCACAAAAGAAAGAAATATAGAAAAAACAGCTCTCGCTACTAATATTGAAGCTGCAGAGGAAATAGCTAGACAAGCAAAACTTAGAGATCTTGCTGGGTTAATTGTAATAGACTTTATTGACATGGAAAATTTTTCTAATCGTAGATTAGTTGAAAGAAAAATAAAAGATTCCTTAAGATCAGATAAAGCAAGAACCCAAGTTGGAAGAATTAGTCATTTTGGATTACTCGAAATGACGAGGCAAAGACTGAGAGAAAGTTACGTCAAATGGGAAACTGTCCTTTCAAAAGAGTCTTTTTGTGAAAAAATCTTGAGAAAAGTAGAAGAAAAAATATTTGATATACCAAAGGTCAAAAAAGTTGTAATCGAAATCTCTCCAAAAACAATTCTATTTATGAAGGAAAATATGAAAGAAGAAATTAATTTTTTTGAAAAAAAATTTAAATTTAAATCAACATTCTCTAAAAATGAAAATTTACTCTCTAATGAATTTAAAGTAAATTTTTTAAATAACAAAAATAAAATTCTTGATACGTATTCAGAAATTTCAGTACTTCTAGAAGAAGTGAAAAAAAATAAAAAAACAAAATTAAATACAAAAAAGAAAGTTAAAAAAGGCTTTAAACGAAAAAAAGTGCAAAAAAAATAATTTTAATTATTTTATTTTTCTTTGATGAGTAGTAGTATTTTTTGCAAACATGGATTTTTGCATTATTCCAGATAAATAAGACTTTCTTCCTGCTTGAACAGATAATTTCATCGCTTCAGCCATTAAAATTGGTTTTCTTGCTTTAGCAATTGCCGTATTAACTAGAACACCATCGCATCCTAATTCCATTGCTACACTAGCATCAGATGCACAACCAATTCCTGCATCAACAATAACGGGAATTCTTGAGCGTTTTTTAATTAATTTAATGTTATTTTTATTTGGTATTCCGTGACCCGACCCAATTAATGAACCCAGAGGCATAACAGCGACTGCTCCAAGTTCTTCAAGTTGTTTACATGCAATTGGATCATCCGAGCAATAGACCATTACATCAAATTTTTCGCGAGTAAGGATTTCTGTACACCTTAATGTTTCTTTCATATTTGGATATAATGTTTCTTTATCTCCCAAAACTTCAAGTTTGACTAAGTTCCAACCGCCACTGTCTCTAGCAAGTCTTAGAACTCTGAGAGCATCTTCGCTGTTAAAACACCCGGCTGTATTAGGTAAATACCTCACTTTTCTCGGATTAATATAGTCCATCAGCAGTGGCTCTTTTTTATTTGTCACATTAACTCTTCTTACAGCTACAGTAACCATATCAGCGCCAGAGGCTTTTACCGCTCTAGCAGTTTCACTAAAATTTTTATATTTTCCAGTACCTACTATAAGTCTAGATTTAAATTTATACTTACCAACTTTAAATATATCTTTCATTAACCACCACCAATAAATGTCACAATTTCGACTCTATCTTTCTCCCTAAATTTAAAATATTTATATTTTTCTTTTGGAATAACAACTTTATTTACTTCAATAGCGACTTTTGACGACTTAATATCGATTTTCTTTAAAAGTTGAGATATCGTATCTTTTTTTTTTAGCTCAAACTTTTTGCCATTTAAAACAATATACATTAATAAGACTTAATATTTTTCAATTAATGAAATGTCAAAAAAAATAGAAATTATAAATGGTCCAAATATTAACCTTTTAGGTAAAAGAGAACCTGATATTTATGGTAATTTAACGTTAGAAAGCATTAATAAAGAAATTGAAGAATATGCAAAAGAATTAGACTTAAAAACTTTATTTTTTCAATCAAATATAGAGGGTGAAATTGTAAATAAAATTCAATCTTCTGATAATAGTAACGGTATAATTATTAATGCTGCAGCTTTTACACATACATCAGTTGCGATTCATGACGCTTTAAAAAGTTTAGATATACCTAAAATTGAAGTTCATATATCAAATATTTACAAACGAGAAGAGTTCAGGCATAAGTCTTTAATAAGTAACGTTGTTGATGGGATAATTTGCGGTTTGGGCTCTAATAGTTACAAACTAGCCTTAAAGGGAATAAAGAGTATTTTAGATGGAAATTAAAAAAGATAAAATTAAAGAATTAGTAAAAATTTTAGATGAATTAAAATTAACTGAACTAAGTTACTCTGATGGCAAAATTAGTATTAAAGTTGGAAAAAACTCAATAATTGCTCCAAGCGCTATAACACAAAGTATTTCGTCATCCTCTTTATTAAATGAGCCAAATAAAAACTTTATTGGAGTAAAAAGTCCTATGGTTGGAACTGCTTATTTGGCACCTGAACCTGGTGCAAAACCATTTGTAAAGATCGGATCTAAAGTCAAAAAAGGAGACACCGTTTTGATTATTGAAGCAATGAAAACAATGAATCATATACCGTCAACACTAAACGGTGAAATAGAAGAAATACTTGTTAAGGATGGGGAGTCTGTAGAGTTTGATCAAGAATTAGTCAAAATTAAATGATAAAGAAGATACTCATCGCAAATCGTGGTGAAATCGCAGTAAGGATAATTAGAGCTTGTAAAGAACTAAATATTAAGAGTGTTGCTGTTTACTCTTCTGCTGATAAAGATGCCATGCATGTTCAGTTGGCAGATGAGAGTGTTTGTATTGGTCCAGCCAGAGCAACAGATAGCTATCTAAATATACCAAGTTTACTATCGGCATTTGAATTAACTGGTGCAGACTCAATTCATCCCGGATATGGATTTTTATCAGAGAATTATGAGTTCGTAAAAATATTAGAGGATCATAAAATTAATTTTATTGGACCATCATCAGATTTAATAAAAAAAATGGGAGATAAAATTGAAGCCAAAAAAATTGCCAAACATCTGGGTCTTCCAACCATTAAAGGGTCAGACCAGGGTGTGAAGGACATTGGGCAAGCCATTAAGATTGCAGAAACAATTGGATATCCAGTATTAATAAAAGCTGCAGGTGGCGGGGGTGGAAAAGGTATGAAAATTGTCTTTGAAAGCAAAGATTTAGAAAAAAAAATTATTGATGCAAAGACTGAAGCAAAAAATTTTTTTAATAATGATGAAGTTTTTATTGAAAAGTTTTTTCAAAATCCGAGACATATAGAAGTTCAAATTCTTTCAGATGGTAAAAAAGTAATTCATCTCGGGGAAAGGGATTGCACAGTACAAAGAAGATATCAAAAGTTAATTGAAGAAAGTCCAAGTCCCGTTTTAACGGAAAATGAACGAAAAAAGCTTCTAGAAACTTCAGTAAACAGTATCTCAAAACTTGAATATAAAGGTGCTGGAACTTTAGAGTTTATTTATGAAAATGGTGAGTTTTACTTTTTAGAAATGAATACAAGATTACAGGTTGAGCATCCTGTTACTGAAGCGGTTTCAGGAGTAGATCTTGTTAAAAGACAAATTGAAATAGCTTCATCAAATATTTTAGATTTAGAACAGTCTAATATAGTTTTTAATGGACACTCTATTGAGTGTAGAATAAATGCAGAAAATTTTCGAAAAAATTTTCAACCAAGCGCTGGTAAAATTTCATCTTGTCATATTCCATCTGGGCCTGGAACGAGAGTAGATTCTGCTATCTACCAAGGTTATACAATACAACCTTTCTACGACAGTATGATTGCTAAACTAATTACTCATGGCAGAAATAGAAAATCTGCTATTTCCAGATCATTAAGAGCATTAGATGAGTTTGTCATTACAGGAATTGATACAACAATTAACTTGCATCAAGAGATCCTTAAACATAAAGATTTTTTAACATTTAACTATGATGTTAATTGGCTAGCTAAATCTGAAATTCTTAAATAATTAAATACACTTTTTTAACCAAATATCATAATTAGGATGTTCAATTTCATTTATTGTTGAGTTGGATACAAACATCCAATTATTAAATAAAAAAACACTGTCTTTAGACTTGTTTTTTTTATCCTTAATTTGCACGAGCGCCGAAGTTTCTAAAAAACCTTTTCTTTTATCCAGTACACATTTATCAATAAATATTTCAAAATCTTTAACTCTATTAATTGTTTTTATTTTTATTTTTTTTACTATGAGTTTGGAAGTAATTTTGTCTACAATTTTAAGTTCAGCATAATTGCTTTCCTTATCTAAAATTTCAACTAATTCATTGGAGAAAGACTTTAAACCAAAAAAAACAAAAAATAAAAATATTATTATTTTGGTTGCCATCTATTATAAGGTAATACTTTTTTGTGATCAGGTTTATAAGCTTTATTAGTACCTGTCAGATTCTTTTTATGTTTTTTTTGCCAATCAAAGTCATGAAACTTAACTTGATCTGGAGTTGTTTTTATAATTTTATGTAACCACGAATGCCACTCAGGTGGAATTGTTGAGGCATCTACCATTCCATTATAAATAACCCATCTTTTGGTATCATTTTTATTCTGATAATACTTATTTCCAAACTGATCTTTTCCAACTATATTTCCAAAAATTATAGTCTGTATTAAAGTTCCAAATGTTTGGTTATTCCACCACGAAAAAATTATTTTAATAAATTTCATTAACACAATTGAAAGTTGTTTTTTTTTAAATAGACTTATAACAAATAGTCACTTAGAAAACTAATTAATATTAACGATTCTTAAGGAAAATTATGAGCAAATATGTAGCCGAAAGTTTTTATACGTGCCTTTTTAAAATAAGCCATAAGCTTAATGAAATAAGCAATGAAACTCTAAAAGAGCTGGATAAGCGTGATGACGGAAAGTTTGAAATTATTGATGTCAAATTTAATAAAAGAAAAACAAAGCCTTTAGGAGAGATTAAAAATACATCTTCAAACAAACAAAGTGATGAATTTAAAGAATTAATTCAAAGTAGCGTTAAAGAAGTGAAACAAGCAAACAATGAGGAAAAAGGGAATATCAATGATAAAAATTTCAATTTTCGAAGAAGAATGCCTGATAGGCGTAAAGCTTATATTCAAAAAGCTAATATTGGTGAAAATAAAGTGTATTTGCATATTGGAGAGTATGAGGATGGCAAAATTGGGGAAATATTTATTGATACCAACAAAGAAGGTGAGTTAGTAAAATCTATGATGAATAATTTTGCAATAGCAATTTCTTTGGGTTTGCAATACGGAGTTCCTCTAGAGGAGTATGTCGATGCTTTTATTGATACAAAATTTGAGCCATCAGGCAAGGTCAATGGAAATGATAGAATTTTAAGTGCTACTTCAATTTTAGACTACATTTTTAGAGAACTTGCAATATCATATCTTGGTCGTGAGGATCTTGCTCACACACCATCGATAAAAAAAGTAGATACAACTGAAGTTTCAACTCCTGAAGAAGCAAAATTTTTAGATGTTCTGAAAAACGTTACAAGTAAAGGTTTTGTAAGAAATCAGTATAAAGAAAAGCTTGTTGATTTAACAAATGTAAGATTAAATATTAAAAGTAAAAAAGCTTAATCTTTTTTAATAACTTTTATATTTAAATCTTTTAATTGACTATTCTTAACTTCTGATGGAGCGTTCATCATCAAATCTTGTGCATTTTGGTTCATTGGAAACATTGTAACTTCCCTAATGTTTCTCTCATTAGCGAGTAACATTATAATTCTATCTATTCCAGGTGCAATACCACCATGCGGTGGGGCTCCATAACTTAAAGCATTAATCATACCTGAAAATTCATTATCTACATCTTTTTTTGTATAGCCGGCTACTGAAAATAACTTGTACATTAAATCTGGTATATGATTTCTTATTGCACCTGAAGAAAGTTCTACACCGTTACAAACTATATCGTATTGGTATGCTTTTATACTTAAAGGGTTATCTAAATCTAAGTTTTTAACATCACCTTGAGGCATAGAAAAAGGGTTATGACTAAAAACAATTTTTTTAGTTTTTTCGTCAACTTCATACATTGGATAATCTACTATCCAACAAAATGAAAATTCATCATCGCTTATCAAATTTAAGTCTTGAGCTATTTTTGATCTTGCTAATGATAAGATCTTCTCAACTTCAATTTTAGATCCGCAAGCAAAAAATATACTATCACCGCTTTGTGCATTTGTAATTGCCATTAACTTTTTAATTGCTTCTTGAGAAAATAATTTTCCAATTGTACCTTTCCCTAAAATGTTTTCTTTGTTTCCCTCAAAGGAAAAGTAAGCCAACCCTGAGGCTCCTTCACTTCTTGCCCATTTATCTATACCATCAAAAAAACTTCTAGGTTTATCAATAGTTTTTTTTGTTACAA
>MDTD01150172.1_pt1 | contig 15084 bp, 17 predicted proteins | sample 811221 | NCBI WGS metagenome assembly MDTD01 (sample SAMN05326646, study PRJNA326480) | marine metagenome | isolation source: seawater | place: Pacific Ocean: South West | collected 2011
CCAAGGTTCCATGAACGCCGTACGTAACATCCGTGCATAGTTCATAGACATCAACACACAGTTCTCAAACGGCCCGCTCTGGGCCGTTTTTTTTTGTCTGAGAATAGAGCTAATCCGTATTGAGGGCCAACAGTAAGGCCTGGGCTTTTTGACGGAGTTGGGGTGTTTTGGGACCCATGAGGGCCAACGCCTGCTTTAAGTCTTTTGCTGCTTTGGGCCCCTTCCCCAAAGCCAAATTCACCTCGGCCCGATTCACGTAGGCGTGAGGCAAACCCGGCGCCACCCGAATGGCATAACCGAACTGCCTTAAAGCCCGATCGGCTTCGCCCAGTTTATAGAAAATGACACCGAGGGCCCGGTAGTAGTAGCCATTCATGGGGTCCAAAGCCACTAAGCCCTCAAACAGGACCTTCGCCTCTTCGGTCTTGCCCTGCTTTAAGTAAAAGTAAGCCATGTGAGCGATGGCATAGAGCTCGTGGTCCGTATACCCCTTGATGTCTTTGAGGGTCGTTTTGCCCTCTGCCCATTTGGGTAACTCTTGCTCCAATGTCTTTTGTACGTCAGCGGCCATCTTTTCTCGCATTCATCTGGTAGATGAACGTGTATAGCGCGAAAGACCAGACCTTGAAAAGGTATGACTGCGGGAATTCAGTGAAGCTGGCGTTGTGGTTTAGCCTTCTTGGCCACCCAAAATACGTCCGTAGACCTCTTCTTGCATGGTCTGTACTTGGCCCAAGAGTTTCATCATGTTGTTTTCCCTGGCCAAGGAGGCGCGCATTTGGGTGATCACCTCATCTTTAAACCCCGCTGGCGGCTCCTGCAGCATTTTGAGTAGATCGGCGGAGCGATTGGAACGCGACCGATTGATGGCGCTTTGCACCAAAATATAATCATGCTGAGGCCCAGTGGGCGTGGTGAAAGGATCCTGTGCCGTCGGTACGGCCAACCGTAAACCATCTGAAGAACGGCTGGGATTGATGAATTCCATGGGACCTGCTTGCGCGATGGGGCCAACTTCTGGAGGCGGCAGTCCAGCCCCCGTCTGTACCTTCATTTCGTCCGCAGTGACGCCCACGGCGCCCATTTTATCGACTGTACCAGCCCATTGGTGGCGATTGACGGAAACGGGGATTCTATTGGCCATAGGGGCTCCTGCGCGAAATTGGGTTTAAACCTAGCCAATTATCGGTGTTTTGCCAATGAAGTTGCGTCTAGATCTTGCCTTCATTTTTGAGTTCGTAAACAAAATTAAGGACTTCCGCTACTGCGTCATAAAGGTCTTCTGGAATTTCTTCTTCGAGGTCCAGTTTATTCAGCGCCTGGGCCAATGGCACATTCCTGAGTACCGGAACCCCCTCGGCTTTGGCAATTTCCTTTATTTTTTCGGCATTTTTACGCATGCCCTTGGCCACCACGGTGGGGGCATTGCCATTTTCTGGGTCGTATTTGATGGCCACTGCAATGTGCGCTGGGTTGGTGACCACCACGTCCGCTTTGGCCACATTTTGTTGAGCCCCGTGTAAAATCATTTCTTCCCCCAAAGCCTTTCGTTGGGCTTTTTGTTCTGGATCGCCCTCAGACTGCTTAAATTCTTGTTTAACGTCATATTTCGACATCATCATATCTTTTTTGAACACGTGGCGCTGCCAGAAAAAATCAGCCATGGCCACCACCAAAAACAAAAAGCCAGCCCGAACCGAGATGTCAAAAATCAGACCACCAGCCACCTGAAGTCCTTCATGAATCCCCAAGCGCTGCGACCGAACAATATCGGGCAATGCATCCTGAGCGGCATCCCACACCACCACCGAAACCAGCGTGAATTTCACGATTTGCTTCAGGGACTCCACCAATTTCTTCTTGCCAAACAGTTGCTTAAAGCCATTAACCGGGTTGAGCTTTTTGATGTCCGGTTTAAGCGGGTGCGCCGTGAACAAAAAGCCGATCTGCATGTAATTGGCGAATAAACCAATGATAAATGCAGTCCCCAGAGCCGGGAGACACACCATGAGGGTCTGCCAAAGCCCTTCATCGGTCACATTGACCACGGTGGCCACACTGGGTGTCCGAACCCCGGCATCGATGGATTCCAGCAAAAAAGCCATTAATGAGTCACCAATTGAGCCGATCGTTAGCGCCAAAACTGCAAAAACGCCGATAAATAACATAGCCTGGATGGCGTCTTGGCTTTTGGATACCTGACCTTTCTCACGCGCTTGTCGCAGCTTTTGAGGGGTAGGTTCTTCGGTTTTCTCGCCGGTTCCACCGTCTGACACGCCTTACTCCTGGTTTTGGGCCATCGAACCTGGCTGGTTTGATTAAGCCATCGGTCTTTTGTTATCATCCTTTGGGTGCATCCGTCACCCATTGCAGGCAGGCGTTATGACGATTCGTTCAAAAAATCCAACCCACACCCAGACCGTGTCGCGTGCGGACCCCGCCTCTCAAAGCGCTCCAACCCGTCCATCGGGTCAGCTGAAGGCCACCAAAAAAATCAAAGTGCTCGATGTGAACGCAATCCATCAGCAGGAATCTTCGGCGATGGAGGGCCTCAAATCAGAAATGAGCGTGACGCGTCCGGGTCAAAAGTTCATCTCACAAAGCCTAGAAAGTCTGCAAAATGGGTTGGAGGTCCAAAAAAAGGACGTGCGAAGCCTGGTCGAAAAACTGCAATCCGATGAGCTCTCAACCGAAGATCGTCAGCAGTTAAACCAGCTGCAATCAGAAATCACCACCAACCAAAAAAAGGTGCAACAACTCAAACGTACCTTAACCTGGATGCGCGCAGGTATTTTAGAAGTGGACAGCAGTCGGGTTCCTCAGAAATTCGCCGATGCAGCCACACAGATCGACCAAATGCCAAACGGGCCCCAACGACAAGAAGCGCAATTAACCAATCTCACCAGCACCTACCAACAGTTGCGCGGACCACAGAATGGTATCCGTTTGTCGGTGGCCGAAGCGGGTGCCATGAGCCGTCATCAACTGGGGCATTGGGCCCCTGACCTGCTGCCGGGTACGCTCCTCTCTGAAGCCGTCGTCAGCATCTTCACCCAAACGCCTTCCAACTCGGAAACCGCTGAACCAGTGGACCAATGGCTCAACCAAGGATTCGGTGGCACCAACCTAAAACGGTTGAATGTCTTGGCCAAAGTTAAAGCACTGCTCACCAAATGAACCTGGTCCTTCTCGCTGTGAATCGCTTTTCTAGGGGTACGGTAGTTTGAGTCACCTACAACTCACGGACGATGAAATCGCCTTATTGCGCTATACCTGCGATTTGTATTTCGTTGAAGAGTCACCCTTGTTTTTCTTAGAATCCGAAAAACGCGTGCCCGAAGATTTAACCAACTCCTATCGACAGCTCGAACAAAAACGGGTCGTTGACCCCAGCACCTTTCAGATTACAGACCCAGCCTTAGACCAACTGGCCCCGGTCACCGAGTGCGATGCCCGTGTGGTCCATCTGCAAAAACGGGAGAACCAAGACACACGTTTGATAGATTATTACTTGCTCGACGAAATTGCCGTGAAATACCGTAACGAAGACACCGGCCATCTCATGGGTGTCGATATGGATACAGACGAATTGGTGGCATTTTTGGCCAGACGTTTGGTCCCGAGGCAATCCTCGGGAGATCTTTTGTTGGTGGATTTGACCCCACTTGAGATCATTGCTCTCGCACAGCTCTCCGCCCCCTTGAGAACCAATCCCCAAGCGCCCATCGTTACCGACCCCGAACGCCTGCCTGCCTTGGCAAACACACACGCCAAAGAGGCAGACCCCAAAGGTCAAGACAACACGTTTTTGGGAGTACTCGGTGTGCGAACACTCCCACAGAACCACAACCCAAAAACCGACGCCATGCCCAAAAGCCACGAAGAAGTTTGGCAATTGGCACTGGAAGGCTTGTTTGCAAAAGGCCTATTGAAGCGATGGGATAATGGGGTGAAATTAAATACAGCCTTCAAGCGCTTTGTGACCGCGCTTCATCAAAAAGAACGGCATGTGTTCGTTCGCTACGACTTTGGCGACGATGAATGGTTTATACGCGAGTCAACGCTCATTCCCACCGACGGGTCTTTATATTGGGTGGGCATGTCCGACGACGGGTTGGTCACCATTAAAGAGCTCGACGGTGATCGTTTGCGAGAAGTTTTGAACACTGCGGTGGGCCCATTGGCCAAGAAGCATACTACTTAATCGCCCACTGCTTCGTATCTAAACTTAACGCCCACTGTCCTCGAGCGGGCGAGGGTAAATCGATAAATTTTTTCATCGGGATTCGAATAAGTTCATTTTTGTGGTCACAGGCCATGAGTTGTTGGCTCGCTCCCTTTTGCCCCATAACGTCACTCACCAACCTGACGCCCTTATTTCTCGGTACTTTAGAGTTACGCTGCCAAAGGCTGTAACTCAGAGACAATGGATTTGCTTGAAATCCTAACTTTTGAATGAGTTGAAACAATTTGGCGGGGTGACGCCATTGAAAAGATGTATGACACCATGTGGGGGCACGAGGGCCCATGGGACACGTCTCCAGTGCCATGCAAGGCGCTAACAAATGTAAGTCTTTACCGCCACGCCAGCTGTCGCGCAGTAAAGACAGCCCTTGGCTCGCCACCCGTTGGGCGGGTTCCACCAATAACAGATAACCTTGAGGCTTCAAAAAACGGCGTAACTGGTCCAAGAACACCTCCCGTGCTTTCAAGGACCTTCGCGGCTCTCCAAATTCATTGAGCACATTGGCCACCAAAATAAGGTCAGCGGGCTCCCTTGGGCCCCAGTTTTTGGCCGGCGCTTTTAAATTACCGCTGATGGTTTTCAACTGCGCCTCGGACGGAAATTGCGCGTTGAAAAAATCCCGACCGAGTTTCAGCATCTGACGGCTTTGATCCACTGCGAAAAACCTTGTTCCAGGCTGTGCAAAGCGCGTGTGAAAAGCCAAACTTCCCACCAAGGGACCGGCCCCCAAGTCCACCACATGGGGCTGTTGCGGCAGATCCGCCAAATGCCCCTCTCGTTCCAGCAGATCCAGCAAAAACGCCAACCGAGCGATGTTTTTGGGCGCAAAATAGCCCAAATAAGCCGATCTGGCCCACGCTTGGGAAAAATAATCATCTCGGCGGAATCTCCGTAAATCATTGAAACCATGAGAGAGTTCTTGAACACTGGCCACCAACGGATCTGAACTTTGAGACGCCGCGTAGTCATAAAGGTCTGTAATTAAAGTAGAAAGTTTATTTTGCCAGGTCATTCGTGTGCTCTATCACAATTTTAAAGAAATTAGGCATTTAGAGCAAAACGAAAGTCAAAAACTTGCCGATAAGAATTATGAGGCTACTCTTTAAAGAGAGCCTTTTACCGAACCTATAAAAAACAGGTACTTGGAGTCGAACATGTGGTTAAGCCCCGAAAAACAAAGCAATGAAGGCCTCGAGCTGGCCCGCGAGCTTTGGGTACCAGAGGCCTGGATCATCGAAAAAGAGCGCAGAAAAAAGCAAGAAAAGGAAAACCAAGAGCGTCCTTGCCTGCAACTGCCTATTCCTGAATACGACCCACTGACCGAAGAGGAAGCTGACGAATCTCAAGCCGGCAGCACGGTCGTGATCATCGACCTTTAAGCCCTCTCGATATAATCACCGGTTCGCGTATCAATTTTTAGCTTTTCACCTTCATTGATGAACAAAGGCACGTTGACCGTGTAGCCGGTCTGTAATTTTGCTGGTTTGGTAGCACCTTGCACCGTATCGCCACGGACCGCCGGGTCGCACTCAACCACCTCCAAAACCACGTGATTGGGCAAATCAATATTGATGGGCTTGTTTTGGTAAAACAACATGGACACTTTTAAGTTTTCGGTCATGTACTTGAGTGCGTCGCCAAGCGTTTCCTCGTTCACCTCGTACTGCTCGTAGTTATTCGGGTCCATAAAGTTATAAACGCCGCCCGATTCATAAAGGTAGTCCACGTCTTTTTCCATCAAATCAGGACGACCGACTTTGTCTCCAGACCGAAAGGTGGGGTCAATGGTTTGGCCGGTGAGAAGGTTTTTCAGCTTGGTACGAACCACCGCTGCACCCTTGCCTGGCCGGTGGTTTTCGAATTCCACGATGGTGTAAGGCTGTCCGTCAATTTCTATCTTGAGCCCACGCTTAAAATCGGAAGTGCTGTACATCTTTGCTCCTCGGCATGTCTGCTGATCTGTTGGTAATTCAACGGACTTAAGCTAAACAAAAATGCCTTTGAAAACAATGGCTGTTAGAGGAGTTCTTGGCGGATTTCTGCGCCCACCACCCGCATGATGTAACGACCCTTACCGGCCCAGGCCTCATTTTCTAAAGCCAAAACCAACACATAGTGTTCGGACAGAGGTCGCATGAGCAGTGTGAAGGCTCCAGTTTGAATGGTGACCTGGTCTACATTGCCTGCATCCAAGCGATCTGTGGCTTTTTGTATTTCGGCAATACTCAGCAATAAATCGATGGACGCCGCCTCCCATAAATCGTCACCAATTTCTTGGTCTGAACGTTTTCCTTTCGGCGTCAAACACGCCACTGGTACCCCATCATAACCCATAATGGTGGCACCAAGGGCTCCCGGTGTTTTGTCTAGCATCTCTCGCAGTAACCGATCGAACACGACTTATTCCTCTGTGACCAGGGGTACCAAACACGTTACTAAGGGGTCGTCTTGACCCACCACACAAGGTGTTAAAGGGACCGGCGTGGCAACGGTCCCTGTGGGACAAGTGATATTACTCAGGCAGCCATTGCAGATTTCGATGGGAAAATGAAACACAGAGCTCTCAATACTGTTTCCAGCCAGGGTTTTGGCACGGACCACCAGATGTACCATCAAAGTTGTTTTGTCTCCGAGAATAGGTGGGACCACCAAATTGTCGAGCGGTAAAACGACCCTCCCCAAATAATCTCCGTTACTGGTGGGCGAAGTGTACGGCATGGGGACGAAAAATGGTTCCTGGTTTTGGGTGATGGTTTCCCAGTCGAATTCCGCATCGGTGGCCAAGCGCGCCGCGAGATCTTCTTCGCTTTCAATAATGAATTCAGCTTCGCGCAAAGACAGATTGTTGGCCGTCATCGTTTTGCCATAATTCGGAAACGCAATGCTCTCGTCCGTGGGTCGATCTGTAAAGGGATAGGACAAATGAAGAGGCAACTCATACTCGGCTGATGTTTGACCCACTGATAATTCTAAAACACCCTTATTACGGTATAAACTGGAATCCGGCGGTAAAACCATAAGACATTGCAACCCTATCCCTGCGTTTTGCAATGGAAGCGCCCCATGAATGATTAACATGGTTCGATCGACCCCCACGGGACAGCCAGACAATCCAATTAATAATGCGCCACACATCAGAGTAATTAAGATTTTCATTTTCATTTTTGCGTCTCCCTTACTCCACAACCGTTGCCTTGATATTTGCCTGCCGACGATTAATGACCCGTGGCGTTAAAAAGACCAAGAGTTCGGAACGACTGTCGGAAACAGAGTAGTTCTTAAAGAGCCAACCCAATACTGGGATCTTAGACAAGATCGGAACTTCCCGCATGGCTTTCTTTTCGAGTCGCTGATAAATACCGCCGATCACTGCGGTATCGCCATCTTTCACCAACATCTGAGTTTGAGCCGCTTTGGTAGACACAGAAGGAACCCCAAAGGAGTCAGTGGCGCCACTTGGAGAGTTATTCGTAATGTTGACATCCATCAACACCGAGCCATCAGCGGTCACATGGGGCGTGACCTGGAGCTGCAAAGCGGCATTCACAAATTGGGTGGAAATGCCTTGCAATCCATTATTAATCACCACCGGAATCTGAATACCTTGCGTAATGGTCGCAGCTTGGTTGTCCATGGTGGTGATCTTCGGTGCCGAAATAACCTTGGCCTCACTGTTGGCTTCTGCTGCGGCAATTTTTGCACTCAAAAAGCCCACATTACCGACGCTGCCCAAATGCATGCCCACCCCAGCAGTGGAATCCTGAGAGGGTAAGTTCACAGCGTAGTTGGTGGGGGTCACTTGCCCCGGTGCCAGAAGGGAATCATTGGCACCCACAACACCCACATTATTGGGGAAAAACAAGCCCGTTGGATTGCCTTCCGCCTGTGACATCAAGATCCCCCCACCCCATTGGATACCGATGGATGTGGCGAAATCATTGGTCGCCTCAATCATGCGCGCTTCAATCAAAATCTGTGGCGTTTGGGTGTCCAGAGTGCGAATTAAACGCTCCACCTTTTCGAGGGTATAACGTAAATCATTCACCACGATCACATTGGTCCTTGGGTCCACCGTGGCCGACCCTCGAGGGCTCAAAATGGGTGTTACCAAAGTTAACATATTGGTGGCCACGGCGTAGTTTACTGGAATTAATCGAGTGGTAAGCGGTAAAGATTCTTCACGTAATTTTGCTGTGGCCGCTTCTGCCTCTTCTTCGGCTTGCAACTGGGCCAATGTCGCCACCCGGATAATGCTTCCTTTTTGCTCCATTCCTAAACCTTTGACCCGTAAAATAACTGCCAAAGCTTGGTCCCAGGGAATGTTTTTGAGCTTTAAGGTCACCGTCCCCGTAACGCCTTCTGCCACCACGATGTTTTTGCCACTCACATCAGAAAGAAAACGCAGGACATTGCGAATGTCTGCATCCAATAAGTCGATGGTAATTCGCTTGCCTCGGAAACGACGCTGTGCAGTGGCCAGATTTTTGATGGCTTCCTGGGTGGCCTGTTGGTAGGCAGCCACACGAGGTGTGGACGACGACTGTCCCGAAGTGGTCGCTTGAGCCACGGGCATCCCTTCGGCGCGTGTGTCCCAAAAGAGTTTGCCATTTTCTTGCCAAATGCGGTGCTCAACGGGGTTTCGCGATCGAACGCCCATACGCACCCAATTGCGTCCCTCTGGATCCGGTGACAATTCGACATATTCAATCGCACCCGAGTTTGGCTTGTGCCGCACGGGTCTTTCATAAGGCAACGAAACGCCCTCCAAAGCAATCACTTTCTCCAAGGGTGAATTGGATAAGGTGCGCACCGCCACGCCTCCTTGGAGTGCAAGTTCAATGCGATCGAAGCCTTGCTCGGATTTCACTTTCAGATCGCCCAGGGCCAACGGGTATTGTTGATGCCTGCGAGTCACTTCAGTGGGCTTTGCAAAAACCAGGACCAAGCCTTCATCGGTGGAGGCCACATCGTATTTTGGCATTTGGCCTTGTTTCATATCCACAACAATACGGGTCTTTTGGTTGTGCTGGCCAATACGAACCTTTGCGATCGCCTGTCCTTTCGCCTTGGTTTTCATATATTTGGGAGAATAAATGTCGAACAAATCCACCACCAAACGCTTGGGGTTATCGATTTCGTTCAGTTCATACTGCGGCACCTCTCCGTTCGTCTTCAGCCGCAACACGGTACCGCCAGATTGATTGCGGGCCGTCACTTTCAACAATTTTGTGGCCTTCTTCACCAGAATATCGTCACTGGAAATTTCAACCACCGTACTATTTTCGGTCTCCAATGCAGTGGACGTCTGCTCCGTTTTGATTTTGAGCAGCAACCCTTGCGGGGTAAGTTTTGACTCATAGCTAAAGGATTGCGTGAAACCGAGGACAACCCGACCAATACGGCCGCGCTCTCCATCAATCTGACTGGTGGTTAGCTGGGTGAACCACGCGCCTTGCGGTTCGGGCTTGATCACTTGAGATACATCGGCACCTCGCAAATCCACCATCAATCGGTCTGGGTTGGCGAGTTTGTAGGCCGAGAATTCAGGCGTGGCATTCAGGCGAAGCAAGACCTCCATCTCAGTGGGGTTTTCCTGCGTCACGACGACCTCTCGCAAGGAAAAACCAATAGGTGCAGGAACGGCGACAGCAGGTGTCGCCCACCACCACAACAACGCTCCCACCACCAGGGAGTACATATAGATGTAGGATGTCGCTTTTTGCATACTCATCCCTACTCTGTTTCTCCTTCTGGCACCAATTTAAGGGTTTTCGTGGTTTTGATACGACGCCCGGTGAAGTCTCGGAACTCCTCTTGAACGTCTACTTCTCCGCGTCTGATTTGTTTGACCTGGCCGAATTTTTTTCCCAGCAAGGTTCCGATTTTGATGGTGTGCCCCTTCCCTGTGGGGTCCTCCAAAAGTGCCATTGGTGTTGCCGTACCGGCCACCACTGCCACCAGCCTCAAGTTTTCCAGTTCGAAACGCTGCAATTCAGATAAGTTTCGCTGTTCTTTTTCTTGAACCATGAGTTCATCAAAATAGGTTTTGAAGGGGTCCCGTTTATTGGTGGCGTTGTAAACGTAACCAATCTCATTATTTGCCTCAGCCTCGACCTTGTCGGCTTTTTTCGGCTTTTCCTTACGCTCCTTGCGAACCGTGGCTACCGTATCATCATCATCATCCGAACACGCTATCCATCCAGAGCAAGCCATGGCCAAACACAATGCCGCCAGTCGAACCACACCCATGAGGCCCCAGGCTCTCGCCCCCAGATGTACGGGATTTAGCTGTTTTCGATTTCCACGCATCATTTGGTTCTTTTCCGCCCGCGATTAGCACTTTTGCCTTTTTTCGCTTTTTTCGAGCCCCGCTCGTTTTCATCAAGATAACGATAGGTGGTGGCTAAAAAGCTGCCTTTCATAACGATCTTTTTTTCTTCTAGGAGTGGCTCTGACAATGACAAACTCGTGGCGTTCACAATCCGTGGCATCTGAGCCAAACGGTCTAGAAACATGGCAAATTCGTGATAGGACCCCTTCACATTCATGGTCACAGGCACGTGTGCAAAATCGCCGACCCGGCTCTCTTTGAGAGGGGTGAACTCTTCAAAAACCAACCCCGACTGCTCCGCCTCATATTCGATATCGCGCAAGAGCTGAGGGATTTCGGCTTTTTTGGGCAATCGTTCTTCAGCGGCGGCCAGCTGCTTTTTTAAACTGGTGATGGTCTTTTCTTTTTTCTCTTTGTCAGAAGCCTCTTTGCGCAAAGAACCCAATTCCGATTCGGTGGTTTCAATTTGGCTGGTGTAATCTTCAATGGCCCGCTGTTTCTCTAAAATGATAACAAAGTAGTTGCCGCCCACGATCACAGTCAACGCACCCGCAAGCGCGAGCACCTTAATCTGAAACGGAATTTTAGCAAACTGTTCGAGAAACCTATCCACGGGTTACCTAAATCCTACGCGTCACCTTATGCGGCGTAATCCACCAAACAGGTGATTTGAAATGAATAAATGCTAATGCCTTCTTGATCGCTGGCCTTGGTATACGCCAACGTAATTTTTGAGAAGAAGCGACTTTTGTCTAGCGCCTTCATGAACTCAGAGATATCGGCATTTTCAATCCCAAAGCCACTCAGCTCCAGCACATTCCTGGCTTCGGTCACCGAATCGAGCCATACCCGCTTGGGAATGATGGTGGCCAACTCATCGAGCACAAAGACCGGACCACGACGACCGCGTTCTAATTTCTCGATCACACCCAGCTGGTCACGAAGCGTTTTCTCTTCCCGCTTCAATGTCTCTACTTCTTCAATAATTTTTTCGTACCGGATTTTCTCTTCCTTTTTGAGTTCGATCTCTTCGATGAGCATATCGAGGTCACCGTCGTAAGTACTGTTCCAAGCCCCCATCAGCATCAAAGATACAAAAATAGAAGATCCAAAAACTGACAAATGAATCAGACTGGTATTACGTTTGCGTTTCGCACGAATCGGCAGAAGGTTAATACGAATCATCGGTCACCTCCTTGTATCAGCTTGCTGTTATCGATCATCTGGACTCCTCAATGCCAACCCAACACTGACGGTGGCTGCGGGCGCCCAAGCGCGAACGGCTTGTTCGTCTGTCACTCGAGACAGATCCATCTGCTCAAATGGGTTCAATATCCCAACAGAAACCCCCGTTTTATTCTCAATGCATCGGCTCAGAGCGGGCACATGGGCACAGCCACCGGCCAAATAAATTTTACGGATGTTCGCTGTGGCTGATGTGGCCGCAAAGAAATCTAAAGAACGCTGCACATCATTGGCGATGTTTTCTGAAACTTCTTTCATCACCCGTTCAACTTCTTGGGGTACCACTGAATCTATTTCGGTGAGCCCGCCCATCTTTAAGGCTTCAGCCTCTTCGTATGATACGTTCAGCTGTTTTTGAATTTCCTCGGTATAGTTGTGACCGCCCTGTGAAATATCTCGGGTAAAAGCACTCACCCGGGAGTGCAAGCAGTTGATGTTCACCACCGTCGCGCCCACGTTCACCAAAGCGACAGTCTCGCCCATGGGGGTCTCGTAATTGACTTCAAAAGCATTCTGCAATGCGAAGGAGTCCACATCCACCACCATTGGACGCAAGCCTGCTTCCTCGATAACGTTGGTGTATTCTTGAATCATGTCTTTTTTCGCCGCTACCAGCAACACATCCATCTGCCCTTGTTCATTGTGCTCATTCAAAATGGTCACATCCAAGTAAACATCATTGATATCGAACGGGATATATTGCTCGGCTTCCCATTGAATGGACTCTTCGAGCTCATCGTGGGTCATGACCGGCAAAGAGATTTTTTTCAAAATCACCGAGTGTCCGGATACCGACACTGCGGTGTTTTTTTGTTTGATTTTTTTGCTGGCCAACACTTCCCGAATGGCATCCACCACCGCAGAACTGTTCATGATGGAGCCGTCCACGATGGACTCCTGGGGCAGCTGCATGTGTCCGAAATTCAACAACTGATAGCCGCGCTTGGTGGCTTTCAACTGCGTGATTTTCACACTGCTCGAACCGATATCTAAACCTAGGACGGTCTTATTGGCCAAAAGGAACCTCTGCTGCTGCATTTGCGCCCCTTTGTGGGGCCAGTCGCTCTTGTGAGACAAGAGGAGCTAAGCTACCACCTTTTGGGCACATGTGAAGAAAACTACCCCTATTGGTTACCTAAGCATGATCGTGGTCTCAAATTTTTGACCAATTCTGATCTAATAGTTGGCTCATTTGTTGGCCACCAGATAAACGGCCACCACTTGAAGGCTATCCCAGCCCCAAAAGTTCCATGAGGGGCGCGAAGACGTGCAACCCCTCTCCAGGAAAAAAAACAATGCTTTCTAGGGCACCTAGCGCCAAAAATGGGCCAAAAGGAACCCCCGTGGTGGGAGGGGTCCAATCATCGTTCCCCGTGGGTTCTTGGTTAATTTTTCCGCTCTTCAAAAACCAGTAGCCGATCACCACCCCTTGGACGGAAGCTAAAAAGACGATCAAAGGCAAGGCGTGCCACCCCACAAACGAGCCAATCCCACACAGAAAAAATGGGTCGCCCCATCCCATGGCGAGTTCATCTTTTTCTAAACGCCCCGACTGGCGCATGATGTAAGTGCTGACCACCAACAACGACGCCAGCAACAGAAAGCCCACCACACTTCCGACCAGCCGCTCTTCGAACAAAGGGGGAAAGCCAAACAGGGACAGAGGAATCAAAGCCGATTGTTCACTCACCCAAGCAAAAGCCAATCCGAAAGGAACCAACCCCAAACTGAGCACATTGGGGATGAGCCAGGTGTCAAAATCGATGAGCGCCACACAAACCAGAACGCAGGAAAACGAAAACAATTCGAGTGTTTGCAGGGAGAAACCAAAGTGCCACACGAAATAGGCGAGCACCAGACCTACAAAAAATTCCACCGCAGGGTAACGCAAGGAAATGGAGGTCTCACAAAACCGACAGCGTCCCCTCAGCCACAGATAAGAAAAACACGGGATGTTGTCATACCAAGGAATCATGGTGCTGCATTGAGGACACCGGCTGCGGGGTCGCACCACAGACAAGCCTTCTTGGGGCAATCGGTGGATGACCACGTTTAAAAACGAGCCCACCACAGCACCGAAAAACCAGGCCCAAACCAGCAAGGGTATCGCCAAAGCCCAAGTTTGTATTCGTAAAGGTAAGAGCAGCCATTGAAAAACACTGAGGTCCATTTACGCCGGGCCTCCGAGTTCCCGAACCACCTGGTGACCCGCCGACTTTTCTCCCAGTTCGTAAAGCGCCAAGGAAGCACACAATCGTACCTTGGCAGAACGATCCTTGAGGAGTCGTTTTAATGCCTTGTGAACCTTGTCTTGTTCCATGGAACCACTTCGCATGGCGGCTGGCCCCAAGTTTTGGGCGGTGGGCCATGCCAACATGGCCAACGCCCGCGCCGCATACGCTCTCACGTCGGCAGCGGAGTAAGAAAGCGCCCGAAGCAATATTTGTTTCGCGCGAATGTCACCGATACGACCGAGTGCTTCACAAGCATTGGCCACTGCAAACCCCTGCTCCACTGCGGTGATTAACCATGGTAAAGCGGCCGGGTCTTTGCATTGACCTAGGGCCCATGCCACCGCCGCACCCACTTCAAAATTTTCGGTTTTGAAAGCCTCAACTAAATTGGGGACCACGCGCTTGTCCCCCAATCGGCCCAAAGCCAAAGCAGCACCCACCACCACTTTGGAATCCTCATGTCTGAGCGCTTTCACAATTTCAGGAAACAGGCCCGCATCACCCACGCGAATCAGTGCCACGGCCACGTTCACACGAACCCCGGCATCGCTGTCTTGAAGATGCGCGCGCAAAGGGGCCAAGGCTCTCGTATCACCGATTAAACCTAAAGCCTCTGCCGCATCAGAACGCTGTGAGGCATCACCCTCTTTCATCACCTGCAACAGGGTCAGAACCGCGTCCGAGCCCTTGGAGACCGCCTCGGCAAACTGGTTCGCCTGGGGGGCTCTCCAAGAAGGGTCTATTTTCTTTAAATTTTCGCTCCAGAGGGTCATCTCATATCCTTAGACGCCCGAAAGTAGTGCTTTTTTGGGCATTTGTCCCGGATTTTACGCAAAAAAAAGGCCTCCTCGGGTGAGGAAGCCTTGGGAAAGCATAAAGAGCCGCGATTTACTTACGACGCTTGGTTGCTTTTTTCTTAGTGGCTTTTTTCTTAGTAGCCTTTTTCTTAGTGGCTTTTTTCTTAGTAGCCTTTTTCTTAGTGGCTTTTTTCTTAGTGGCTTTTTTCTTAGTAGCCTTTTTCTTAGTGG
>MDTD01010498.1_pt1 | contig 15082 bp, 12 predicted proteins | sample 811221 | NCBI WGS metagenome assembly MDTD01 (sample SAMN05326646, study PRJNA326480) | marine metagenome | isolation source: seawater | place: Pacific Ocean: South West | collected 2011
GAATTGGAAAGAGCTCTCAGGAAATACAATAATTAGTCAAACTAAAAGAATAGGCTCATCAGCTGATTGGTCCAGAAATAGATTTACTATGGATGATGGATTATCTGATATTGTTAAGAATATCTTTATTGACTTATATGATAAAAAGTTAATTTATAGAGGTAACAGACTTGTAAACTGGGATATTAAACTTCAAACAGCAGTATCAGATCTAGAGGTTATAAATGAAGAAAAGGACGGATTCCTCTATCATCTCATCTACTCAATAAAAGATTCTGATGAGTCTATTGTAGTAGCGACTACAAGACCAGAGACTTTCTTTGGAGACACAGCCATTTGTGTTAACCCAAGTGACGAAAGATACAAAAAACTTATTGGTAGAAAAATAGTTTTGCCTATGATGAATAGAGAAATTCCAATTATCAGTGATGAGATAGTTGATATGGAATTTGGGACAGGTTGTCTAAAAATAACTCCTGCACACGATTTTAATGATTATAAAATCGGCAAGAAACATAATCTAGATTTCATAAATATACTGAATAAAGATGGGACATTAAATGAAAAAGTAGATAAAAAATATGTTGGCAAGAATATTCATGATGTAAGAGAAGAACTTATAACTGACTTAGAGCATCTTGGAGTTCTCAGAGAAAAAGTGCCATATAAGAACGTAGTACCGGTTGGAGAGAGAACTGGAGAAATAATTGAGCCGCTTTTAACCAATCAATGGTTTATGAACATGACCGACTTAGCAAAAGAGGGTGTTGACGTCGTTAAAGAGAAGAAGGTAAATTTTGTACCTAAACATTGGGAAAAAATCTATTTTAATTGGCTAGAAAATATTGAGGATTGGTGCATTAGTAGGCAAATAGTCTGGGGGCATAGAATTCCAGCTTGGTTTGATGAAAACGGTAATGTTTACGTTGGTACATGCGAGGATAATATCAGGACTAAGTATAAAATATCTGACAGCGTAAAAATATCTCAAGATAATGATGTTCTTGACACATGGTTTTCCTCAGCTCTTTGGCCATTCTCGACACTTGATTGGAAAAAAGATGATGCCATTTTTAATAAGTATTTTCCGACTAACCTGCTAGTGACTGGTTTCGATATTATATTTTTCTGGGTCGCTCGAATGATAATGATGAGTCTTAAATTTACGGGGAATATACCATTCAATAAAATATACATTCATGGCCTAGTCAGAGATTCTGAGGGTAAAAAAATGTCAAAATCTATAGGGAATGTTATTGATCCATTAGATGTTATTGAGGGGATTTCTCTTGACCAGCTACTTGAGAAAAGGACTACTGGCTTATTGAGTGATAACCAAAAATCAAATGTTATAAAAAAAACAAAAAGAGACTTCCCTAGTGGTATAAAAGAATATGGCGCAGATGCACTTAGATTTAATTTCTGTGCAATGGCCTCAACTGGAAGAGATATCAATTTTGACTTAAAAAGAATTGAGGGTTACAGGAACTTTTGTAACAAGTTATGGAATGCTTCAAGGTTTATAATACTTGCTTGTAATGACTATGATTATAAGGAAAATCAAATATCAAAAGACTCATCCATCTTTGATAAATGGATCCTCTACAAGCTTGATAGCGTAGTTGCTGATTTTAAAAAATATACTACAAATTACAGATTTGATTTGATGGCTAATAGTATTTATGACTTTGTTTGGAATGAATATTGCGACTGGTACTTGGAAATATCTAAAAATCAGATGAATGATACAACTAAAAATAATCTTATTTTTTCTATAGTTAGAATCATTAAAGTGTGTCATCCAATAATTCCATTTATTACCGAGGATATCTGGAAAGAATTCTACGATAAGGGGTTTGTAACTGAGCCAATGCTTATAAACAGTAATTTTCCGTCTCAAATAAGAATTTCTAAAGAGTATGATATTGAATCAAGAGTTTTAAAAATTAAGGAAATAATAAAGAAAGTTAGAAAAACTCGTGCAGAACTAGGTATTCATCCTAAAGAGATAATTGATGTAAAGATTTTTGTCAAAGATGCATCATTACTAAAAGACATATCAGAAAATACTAGTTTAGTTAATGCGATGTCAAACATTAAAATTGAGATGGTATCTCAAGAAGAAAGAAATGTTGAGTTTATTGATCTGATAGATGATGACTATACGCTGTATTTAAAAATTAGAAGAATGATAGATACGCAAGCAGAGCTAAGAAAAATAGAAAAGAGGATTGATGAATTGAGAAGGATTATCGAAAAGATTGACATGAAGCTAAATAACAAAGATTTCATAGAGAGAGCACCCAGTGATATAATAAATCAGAACATTTCAAACAAGACTAAAATAGAAAATGATATACTTTCTTTGAGAAGTCTGAAAAATACGTTATCTGATTAAGCTATATAATCGCTCAAGAGTTAGTCTAAAACTTGTCAAATCATGTGTGATATTAATATTTAACTGATTAGTTAACTGCTTGTATTCATTACTTTGCGAACCAATTAAGATAATGTCTTCAGTTTTTTCTGCATTATCTCTGATATGCTTGATCTCATAAATTTTTCTAGCAATATCTCGAGGGTTATTTATTGCCAAAACAACTAGCTGAGCTCTCACACTAGTTGCAGCATATGTAATCTCATCATGTGGGACGCCATTACCAATGTATGTGATATCCCACCCAACATTTTGTGCAACGATTAAATGCATAATTGTATCCAGGCTTTCGTGTTCTGAAAGTAATGACGCTACAACTAATCTCGGACAGTCTTCTTTTGATGAACGTAATTTAAGATAAAGGTTGTTTAGACAAGTTCGAATACAAAGTTTAGACATTTTCTCTTGTGCATATCTTATAGATCCTCTTGAGCATTCATCTTGAATGTAATTACTTAGAGGCTTTATAAATTCAATTAAAAAATCATTTGTATTAAGTATCGCCACAGCATTAGATAAAACATTGTCGAGCTTCCAGCTATTCATTTCTTTTATACATGAGATTGATTCATCAAAAAGCTCCATTATCGTACCAGTACTTGGTCTTTTATATCCAACCGCTGCATTTGATTCGTCACCCATCACAAGTTCAAATAGATCATCATATGATAGCGCGGCTACATCACCTATTCTTCTTCCAGCGGCAATAGCTCTCTTGAGTAACGTTAATTTATCAATGTCTTTATCGGAATAGAGTCGACGATTAGTATCATTTCTATGAGAAACGACAGCTTGATATCTTTTCTCCCAGACTCTAATTACATCCGAACTTAATCCTGTTCTTCGGTTTACAACTTGTATTAAATGCCTGGGTTTCGCAGATAAATCTTCTTTCATTTGGAGACCATTAGTGGACTTTTCCTTGTCATTGTTTTTAATTATTATACTTTCCATAGTTTTTGTCAAAGTTTTGTCTAATTTTCAGCAGACAATAACATCTTTGATCACATTTGTATAGTTTTTGTTCATATTATTTGTTGACATGTCTATATTATTGAGATAATGTCTTAGACAGGATGTAGACAACGTGTCATATCCCCACCCCTTTAATGAAAGGCCGAATCTACCCCCTTCGGCCTTTTTTTATACAGATTTTCTATGGCCATTTGGGCGCCAAGCTGGTGCAATAACATCTGGGCTATCGTAATGATCAGATTTTAGGCGTGCAGGCCTGATAATATCTTGTCCAAATCTTTGATTGATATTATCAACCGTACTCAAAAAATCACTCTGCTTAGCCTGCTTGCTAAAAAGATCAGCTTGAATATTTTTTTGAGTAGGATTAATTGCTGTTATCTGAACTTGATAAATACCAACATTTTTATCGAACATATTTAGATAAAGCTCACAGATATTATAAATAATAAATTGATCACATGTGGGTTGTTCAAGCCTAATTTTCTTTTGAAGCCAGCCTGCTTTTATTTTAATGTTAACTACAAATTTATTAGACTCATAGCCTGAATTACGCAAGCGTCTAGATAATTTAACTGCCATTTTTAAAAAAGTTTTTTTTATTAAATATCGATTTTTTGTATTGGGCATTAAAACTTTGCCATGACCGAGACTTTTTGGATGAGCTGGATCCAGTGTAAGACCTTCGAAGTCATTTCCATTTGCCATAAGCCATATTTTCTTTCCAATATTACCAAACCTATTTGAAAGTATACTAATAGGAATTTTTTTCATATCGGAACATTTGTATACTCCGTGCATATTTAGAAAATTTGAAATTCCTTTAGATACGCCACATAACTTATCAACAGCTACATTATCTAAATATTGATGTAGATTTTTTCGTGTAATGAATGTAATGCCATTAGGTCTATTAAATTTTGAAGCAAACTTTGCCAATGATTTGCTATAAGATACTCCAATTGAGCATTTAAGATTTTCAGATAAATATATTAAATCTTTAATTTTATAAACAATTGTATTTACATCTTTATATATTCTCATACAATTTGTCACTTCCAAGAAAGCTTCGTCTACAGAATATATTTGAATATCAGGAGTAATAGTTTGTAAAATATTCATTATGTTTGTTGATACTTCAGTATACACATTTGGTCTTGATGCCCTTTGTATTAGATGTGGACAAATTTTTTTTCCTTCACGCAATCTCATTCCAGTTCTAATACCAAATGCTCTTGCTTCATATGAGGAGGTAATAATACAAGACCCATGTTTTCCATTCGTTACCGCTACAGGCATACCTAATAATTCAGGAAAATCTCTTTGTTCAATGGATGCAAAAAAAGCATTCATATCAACATGAATAAATATTTTTTTATTCATTTAATATATTCTTACTTGTCCAACTACATGACCCTGAATAGAAATTCTTTCAAAAGGATAAATAGTTTCTTTAAATTTTTTATTTGCTGGGATTAATTTTATCTCACTTGTATTAATTTTCTCGACAAATTTTAATGTTACATCTTGATTATCTATTAAGACAACATGCACTTTAGATTTGTAAACTTTTGCTCCTTCCTCAATAATTACCCAATCTCCATCATGTATACCTGCATCAATCATTGAATCACCTGTAACTTTTAAAGCAAATGACCTCTTATTAGTAAAAAGGTATTCAAGCTCAATTCTTTGTTGATCTGTTATTGCCTCTATTGGTCCGCCGGCAGCAATTTTCCCTAATGATTTAAAAAATATAGATTTTTTTTCTTGTAAGATCATGCCTCTATGTTTATTTGATATTCTTTTTAGCTTTCCCGCTTTTTCTAAAGCTTTGACATATCGGTGAGCAACGCCCTTCGACTTTATTCCTATTCCTTTTGCAATTTCATCCAGTAAAGGATGTTTTCCATTTTTCTTTGAATATTTCTCAATAAAGTCATATGTTTTCTGTTCTTTATTGGTTAATAATGCGTGTTCTTTCATAAAGTTCTCAATAAGTTCTCATATGTTATATGAACTGATCAATTAATACAACTTTGAAAGCTATAAAATATCTAGAATATTCTCAGGCGGTCTAGCAATAATTACTTTATTATTGTGTTTGATGATTGGTCTCTCTAAGATTTTTGGGAATTTTAATATAAAGTCCAATAATTCATTATCTGTCAATTCTGTATTATCTAATTCATTTTCTTTGTATTCGGGTTCACTACTTCTAAGGAATCTTCTAATTGGTAAATTTGATATGCTAAAAACATCTAACAATAATTTTTTAGTTAGTGGCTCTTTTAAATAAAATATAATTTCTGGCTTGATGTTGTTATTTGTCAAAATATCGAGAGCTTTCCTGGATTTACTACATTGAGGATTATGAAATATCAGTGTCATATTAATTGCTTATTCCCACTCGATTGTGCCGGGAGGTTTTGATGTAATATCATATACGACTCTAGCTACACCGCTAACTTCATTGATAATTCTTGTAGAGATATTATTTAATATTTTATGAGGAAGGGCTGTTGAAGTTGCTGTCATAAAATCAGTTGTATTGACAGCTCTGATTGCAACAACATAACCATATTGCCTTTTATCGCCCATCACTCCAACAGATTTTTGTGGAATTAATACAGAAAGGGCTTGATCAATTTTTTTATAAAAACCATGTGTGCTGAGCTCTTGAAGATAGATGTAATCAACTTCCTGTAATATTTTTACTTTGATATGATTTATTTCTCCTAAGATCCTTACGGCAAGACCAGGACCAGGAAAGGGGTGTCTTCCTATAAGATTATCTGGGAGGCCTAGCTGTTTGCCTACTTTCCTTACTTCATCTTTAAATAAATCTCTAATTGGTTCGACCAACTCAAGTTTCATATTTTTTGGAAGGCCACCAACATTATGATGAGATTTAATTACATCAGATTTAGACTCTTTTGATGATGACTCTATGACATCGGGATATATAGTACCCTGACCAAGATATTTTACATTTTTAATTTTAGAGGCTTCTTTGTTAAAAGTATCAATGAAACATTTACCAATTATTTTTCTTTTCTTCTCCGGGTCTGAAACACCTCTCAATCTTAATAGAAAGGTTCGTGAAGCATCAATAGTCTTTAGTTGAATTTTTAAAGACTTTGTTATTTTCTTAACTTCTTTTACCTCATTCTTTCTTAGTAATCCAGTATCAATAAAAATACAGGTCAGTTGTTTCCCAATTGCTTTACTCAATATCGCTGCTACAACTGATGAATCTACGCCACCTGACAATGCAAGAATTACTTTATCCTTTCCTATTTTTTCTTTTGCTTTTTCTATGAGACTTTTGCTTATACTTTTTGCAGTCCATGATTTTTTGCATTCGCATATATTAATAAAATTATGAAGTATTTTTTTACCGATGACTGTATGTGTTACCTCGGGATGAAACTGTAATCCAAAAATCTTTAACTTATTATTACAAATTGCTGCTATTTTTGAATTAGTGCTACTTCCTATCACAGTAAAACCATTTGGTAATGATTCTACTTTATCTGCATGGCTCATCCATACACCATGATGCTTACCTTTGTTAATGCATTTATTAAAGAGATTTGTTTTTTTAGTGATTGTAAAAAACGAGCGGCCAAATTCTTTTTTTTTGGATTTTACTACTGTGCCACCGAATTCTTTTGCTATTAATTGCATGCCATAACAAATGCCTAATATTGGTATATTGAGATTGAAGACTTCCTTTCTTGGTCGCAAGGTCTTATTGAAATTAACAGAGTTTGGACCACCGCTTAGTACAATACCCTTAGGATTTAATTCAATAATTTTTCTTGCAGAAATGTTGAAAGGTTTTACGAGACTAAAAATACCAAGTTCTCTTATTCTTCTTGCAATAAGCTGGGTATATTGTGATCCGAAATCTAAAATAAGTATTAAATCTCTCTCTTTTGTCATTATCGGGGCTGATAGTTTGGTGGCTCTTTAACGATAGCGACGTCATGAGTATGACTCTCAATTTTCGATGAGCTAGATATCTTGATAAAATTAGTCTTAGTCTTCATTAATTTGATATTTTTACAACCCAGATAACCCATACTTGATCTTAAGCCACCTGTTAACTGATGAAGAATAGATTTCATAGTTCCCTTGTAAGGAACCCTACCCTCTATCCCCTCTGGTATAAGTTTCTTACTTTCATTATGATGGTCCTGAAAGTATCTATCTTTAGATCCGCTCTGCATAGCTCCAATTGAGCCCATCCCTCGGTAGGATTTATAAGTTCTGCCTTCAAACATCTCAACTTCACCAGGGGCTTCATCTGTACCGGCGAGCAATCCTCCCAGCATTACAGTGTCTGATCCTGCTGCTATTGCCTTTGCTATATCACCTGAGTAACGAATACCTCCATCAGCGATAAGTGGTATTTTATATTTTTTAGAAATCTTTGAACATTCATATATAGCAGAGAGCTGTGGAACACCAACACCTGCAACTATTCTCGTGGTACAAATTGACCCAGGTCCAATACCCACTTTAATTGCATCGGCACCACTTTTTATTAAAGCCTCTGCTGCCTCACCAGTGGCAATGTTACCAGCAATGACTTGCTGAGACGGATAGTTTTTCTTGATGAACTTTAACGTATCAATTACAGATTTAGAGTGTCCATGCGCTGTATCTATAGTAATAACGTCAACATTTTCATTTATTAATGCGTGAATCCTGTCTATAGACTCGGAATTTGTACCCACCGCGGCTCCTACAATTAAGCTACCATTACTATCCTTAGATGCATTTGGATATGTGGAAGATTTTTGTATATCTTTAAATGTAACCATCCCTTTAAGTTGATTTTTTTTGTTAACGATAAGGATTTTTTCAATTCTATTTTTTCTAAGTAGTCCAATAACTTGCTTTTTGGAATAATTTTCACCTACTGTAACCAGTTTATCTTTCGGAGTCATTATAGTTGTTACTTTAGTATTCATGTTCTCAACAAATCTAAGATCTCTATTCGTAACAATGCCAATTAATTTGTTTTTATCTACTATAGGAACACCTGATATACCATACTTTTCAGTAATCTCATTTATTTCTTGTACAGTCGAACTTGCGGAGGCTGTTATAGGGTCATTAATTACTCCACTTTCATATTTTTTTACAAATCTTACTTGTTTTGCTTGATCTTCTATCGACAAATTCTTATGGATAATTCCTATACCACCCTCACTAGCTAAAGTTATTGCCATATGTGATTCTGTAACAGTATCCATTGCTGCGGAGAGAATAGGGGTTTGTAGCTTAATGTTTTTAGTTAACTGTGAGGATAAATCGACATTTACCGGCAATATGTCAGAATAGGCGGGTACTAATAAGACATCGTCAAAGGCTAGTGATTCATTTGAAAATACTTTGGATCTTGATTGATGTGATGCTGCTACCATTCTATATTATACATATAAACATATACTTCGAAAAGCGCAAAGATGAAAATTTACACTGTATCCGAACTAAACTTAGAAGCCAGAGAGACAATGCTTGTTGCTTTTGAGTATCCAATATCAGTCAAAGGTGAAATCACAGACTTTAGATCTTCTAAGGGACATCAATATTTCAGGCTTAGAGATAAAAACGGGGGGTATACGGTAGAATGTGTCATTTGGAAAAACACAAATGATAATATCGATATATCAAAATATGTAGATATGCAAGTCATCGCAACTGCAAAAGTAGATTTCTACGCTGGGTTTGGAAAATTCCAACTTAATGTGTCTGAGATATCAGAGTTTGGTGATGGTTTCTTAAAAAAAGAAATTGAGAAATTAAAAGCAAAATTATCGAAAGAGGGCTTATTTGATTTTAAAAAAGAAGTACCTTTATTCCCTGAAAATATTGGTGTACTTACAGCTCATGATAGCCATGCTCTAAAGGATGTATGTTCGAAACTTGCAGAGAGATATCCCCTTGCTAAGGTTTACGTTTATCCTTCTACAGTTCAAGGGGTGTCAGCTCCAACAAATCTTGTAAAAGTACTGAAACAAATCAATCACGATAACATCGTAGATGTAGTTCTTATCGTACGCGGGGGAGGGTCTCTACAAGATCTCATGGCATTTAATGATGAGGTTTTGGTTAGAGAAATATCAAAATCAAAGATACCAACAATAACTGGTATAGGTCATAAACCAGATGTTACTCTTGCAGATTATGCCTCGGATGCCGCTCAAGAAACACCGACTGCTGCAGCAGTGAGAGCAGTACCCGATATTAGTATATTGAGACAAGATATATATCAAATTGAGGTCGGAATTAATACGATGCAGCAAAAAAGAATTATCTACCTCTCAGATAGTATTAAAAATACTTATTCATTACTAAAAGTGAATGCGCCAAATCGAAAAGTACGTGCATTTTATAAAGATTTTACAGTTAATCTTCAACAATTAAGAAAACGTACTAGTGAGGTCTTAATAAAATATCAGTTATCTCTAGACAGCAAGAATCTACATAAAAAACAAGTTTTTCAAATGATTAAGAATAAAAAAACTTCTGCTATAAAAAATATAAAAATTGATATTAGAGTTATGGAGAAAAGTATTCTCAATAAATTGAATCAATTTGAGGAACTACTTAAGTTAAAGAATCAACAAGTTAATCAATCAAATCCTAAAAATATACTTAAAAAAGGATATGCAATCATTCGGGATAAAGAATATAAAATTATCAAAGATTCTAAAAACGCTAAAAATAATATAGAACTTAAAATTGAGATGATGGATGGCTATATTGATGTCTATAGAAAGGAAAAAAAGACTTGATATAGCAGTAAACTAATAGCAAAATAATCTATCAGTATGGCATCAACTAATCTTCAAAAATACCTCGATTTTAAACCTTATAAGCCTAAGAAAGGTGAAGAGTACATGTCTCCTGAACAGACAGAGCATTTCAAAAGTATACTATTCTCTTGGAAAAAGATGTTAATGTCTGAAGCTGAAAAAACCATGGATCACATGAAACAAGATTCTTCGAAATTATCAGACCCCAATGATGCCGCCACTCAAGAAGAGGAATTTAGGCTCGAATTAAGGACAAGAGATAGAGAAAGAAAGTTAATATCAAAAATTGACCAAGCCTTAACTAGGATTGATGATGGCTCTTATGGCTACTGTGAGGATACTGGTGAACCTATAGGTATCAAAAGATTAGAGGCTAGACCAATTGCTACTTTGTCAATAGAGGCGCAAGAACGCCATGAAAAGATGGAAAAAACGCAGATTGATTAGGAGTTTTGCTCAACTCCCTTCATTGTTAGTTTAACACGCCCTTGTTTATCAACTTCAAGAACTTTAACTTTAACGATGTCTCCTTCAGATAGAACATCTTTAACATCTTTTACTCTTTCTTCACTTATTTGTGATATATGCACTAAACCATCTTTGTTGGGTGTAATTGCTACAAATGCACCGAAGTCCATAATTTTAGCAACCTTGCCCTCATAAATCTTATCAACCTGAGGTCCAGCAGTAATCTCTTCGATAATGGATTTTGCATGATCACTTTTAGACTGGTCAGAAGCAGCTATTTTAATAACACCATCATCGTTAATATCAATAACAGCACCTGTTTGTTCAACAATAGATTTTATAACCGCGCCACCTTTACCAATCACTTCTGCGATTTTAGATTGATCAACCTTCATGTGCGTATATCTTGGAGCAAACTCTGAAACGTCTTCACGAGCTACGCTCAACACTTTATTCATCTCATCAAGAATATGAAGCCTAGCATCTTTCGCCTGATTAAGGGCAGTTTCCATAATATCCGATGTAATACCATCGATTTTAATATCCATCTGCAATGCATTAATTCCTGTTGCAGTACCAGCTACTTTGAAATCCATATCTCCAAGATGATCCTCGTCTCCAAGAATATCCGTAAGAACTTCATGTCTATCACCTTCTTTAACCAAACCCATGGCAATCCCAGCAACAGGTGCCTTTAAAGGTACTCCAGCATCCATCATAGATAAGCTAGATCCGCATACGGATGCCATTGAACTAGAACCATTTGATTCTGTAATTTCAGAGACAACTCTAACTGTATAGGGGAATTCTTCTTGAGACGGCATAACAGCTTGGACTCCTCTTCGTGCTAACTTTCCATGACCGATTTCTCTTCTCTTTGGTGAACCTATCATCCCAATCTCACCAACAGAATATGGTGGAAAATTATAATGGAAGATAAAAGAATCCTCTATCCTACCAGTTAAAGAGTCAATAATTTGAGCGTCTTTATTTGTTCCTAGTGTAGTCACAACAAGAGCTTGAGTTTCTCCGCGTGTAAATAGCGCAGAGCCATGTGTTCTTGGTAGAACTCCAGTTTGAACACTAATAGGTCTTACAGTAGTAGTATTTCTTCCATCGATTCTTTTCTCACCGGATAGGATTCTCTCTCTGACAATATCTTTTTTTAAACTATCAAAAACCTTTGCAATTTTGTCTGTATTATCCTGTTCTTCATTTAATTCTTTCGAGATTATCTCTTCTTTTAAAACTGACAACTTCTCATATCTCTCTTGCTTTTCAGTTATTTGATAAGCTGATGATATCTGATCGCCGTACGATGATTTTATTGAATTATAAATATCAGAATTATCTTCCTGTGATGGCGCATCTTGTTGAGCTACCCCTAGTTCAGTTATTAAATCGTCTATGGCTTTAATTATTACCTGCATATTTTCATGCCCGAAATTGACTGCGTCTAACATTTGCTTTTCGCTAAGCTGGTCAGCCTCTGATTCAACCATAAGTACTGCATTATGTGTACCTGCTACAGTTAAATCTAATTTTGAGGATGAGAGCTGTGTAGAAGATGGGTTAAGAATGTATTGGTCATTTTCAAATCCTACCTTTACTGCTCCAAGAGTTCCGTTGAATGGCAATCCGGCAAGTTTAACAACAGTTGATGCTGCGATCATTGCTGGAATTTCGGGATCAACTTCAGGATTCAGTGAAACCAGTGTAAGAATTATTTGAACTTCTTGATTGTATGTTGATGCAAATAGCGGTCTTAATGGTCTATCTATCAGACGGCTTATTAAGGTTTCTTTTTCTGTAGGCCTACCTTCGCGCTTAAAAAAACCTCCAGGTATTTTTCCAGCTGCATATGTTTTTTCATTATAATTAACCGTTAAAGGAAAGAAATCTCTCTCATTAGGTTCAGATGATGCTACTAATGTAGCTAGTATTACAGTTCCGTCGATTTCAACAGTTGCTGAAGCGTTAGCTTGTTTCGCTATAAGTCCGGTCTCAATTTTTACGGATTGAGTACCTAGATCAAAAACTTTTGTATGCATTATTTTCTAAGTCCTAGTTCTTTAATTAGCTTCTCATACGATTCGATATCTGTTTTTTTAAGATACTTCATCATAGATCTTCTTTTCATAATCATTTTCAAAAGACCCTGTCTAGAATGATTATCTTTTTTATTTTTATTAAAGTGGTCAGAAAGTTTATTGATGTTTTCTGTGAGAAGAGCTATCTGAACTGAACTAGATCCACAATCTTTATCAGATTTTTTAAACTTTTTTATGATTTCAGCTTTTGTATCGCTATTCAATGCCATTATTCTTTTCTATTTACTCAACGAAAGGATTTTATCATGTCCAACAGGTAATACAAATGAAATATCATCTTTTCATCAATCTTTTGGGATATAAAACATTACTCTTGAATAAACCTATTCCGTGGAAGATACTATTATCCCCTATCAGCTTACAAAGAGTGTAATTAGTATCATTATTCTTATTGATATGTAAGCCTTTATAAAGTCTGGAAATCTCATCATAGTTACATGCTATAGAAGGGATGTTGGATAACATGTTCGTAATGTCTATTCTGTATTCTTCTAAATTATCTGTATTGATATCGTCTACATCGATATGTGAATATTTCTCAAAAGGTTCAACACTGGATCTATCAAGTTCATAAAGACAGGAATGGAGACCCCATTCTTTTGCAATATCCTGAACAAGCGTCCGAATGTAGGTTCCTGGAGAACATGTAACTATAAATGAGAGAATATCATTTTCCAAAGAAACATATTTAAGATCATAGATATGTCTTTCCTTTAGTTGTCTCTCAACTATCATATTATTTCTTGCGTATATGTATAGTGGTTTTCCTTTGTATTTACTAGCACTATACATAGGGGGTGACTGAAAATATGGTCCAATGAACATATTAAATGTATTGATAATATCTTTTTTAGATAGTTTCTTGATATCGTTAAATTCATTCTCAAAAATAATAGGTTCTGATTCATAATCTCCGCATTCGCTAAATGCTCCTAACTTGCATTTTACAATATATGTCTTATTATTTTTTGTAATATAACTAATAAACTTAGTGGCTTCACCAGTGACTATTGGAAGAGTGCCAGTGGCAAGCGGATCAAGAATACCAAATATTCCAGCCTTCTTTATTTTAGTTCTTTTCTTAAAAATCGCGAGAGTCTTACTTGATGTAATGAATTTTTTTTTATTAATTAAAAATACTCCGCTAGACACGAATGAACTATCTCAATGAATCAAGCAGCTTATTGATGCGCTGACCTTTAATCACAGTATCATCAAATATGAACTTGATATCCGGTATCCTTTTTAAGTGAACGTTTTTTGATAAATAGTGCTTTATAGTTGGTTTAAGCTGGTTAATTTTTTTTTCTATTTGATTATAATTTTTTTCCAATGTTGTGAAATAGACAATAGCACTTCTTATGTCCTTACTGACTTTTATATCTGTGATTGTAACTGTATTTTTGATAGTAGGGTTATCAATTCGTGTAACGATGATATTCGCAATTTCTTTATGAAGAAGATCTTCAATTTTATTCATTCTACTCATAAAAAATTATATCGAACGTTTAATTTCTGTTCTTTTATATACTTCTATCTGATCACCAGATTTAATATCATTATAATCTTTTACTCCAATACCGCATTCGGTACCGCTCTTCACTTCCTTAACATCCTCTTTAAATCTTCTCAAAGATTCTAGCTCGCCCTCATAGATGACTGTATTATCACGTAAAACTCTTATAGGTTGGTCTTTTTGAATCGTCCCTTCAGAAACAATCGAGCCGGCTATAGCACCAAGCTTAGACGACCGGAACACATCTTTGACAGTAGCAATACCAATAATTTCCTCTTTTATTTCTGGCTCTAGTTCCCCAGATAAATCAAACTTAACGTTATCAATCAAGTCATAAATAATACTGAAGTATTTGAGTGGCAAATCATGCATCTCAATAAGCTTCTTAGCTTTACTGTCAGCTCTAACATTGAATCCGATAATATGTGCTTCGGCGCTTATTGCTAAATTAATGTCTGATTCTGTTATCCCGCCTACTCCACTATATATAATTTCTAATCCTACATCTGGATTATCAATTGACTGCAGGCTACTTATTATCGCTTCACAACTCCCTTGTACATCAGTTTTAATAAGATAATTTATAATTTTTTTATTATTTGAAGTATCCCCGAAAGACTCAATTGAGAAGTTTTTTTGTTTTGATTGCATTTCAATTTCTTTTTGTTTTTTCTCTCGAGATGATGCAATATCTTTTACTTTTTTCTCATCATCGGTAGATATTAGTTGATCACCGACATTA
>MDTD01162911.1_pt1 | contig 15080 bp, 13 predicted proteins | sample 811221 | NCBI WGS metagenome assembly MDTD01 (sample SAMN05326646, study PRJNA326480) | marine metagenome | isolation source: seawater | place: Pacific Ocean: South West | collected 2011
AGAGTAATGAATTTTATTGATTTAAGAAAGCAATATCAGAGAATTAAAGATGACATAGATAATTCTGTATTTGAAGTCTTGAATAATGCAAATTTTATACAAGGGGATCAAGTAAAAAAGCTTGAGAAAAAACTTTCAGAATATACTGGAAATAATTGCGTTACATGTGCAAATGGGACTGATGCACTTTATGTTGCTTTAAGATCGCTTGATATTAAGGAAGGTGATGATGTTATAGTGCCGTCATTTACTTGGGTTTCTACAGCAGAAGTTGTGAAACTTGTCAATGCAAATCCAGTTTTTGCTGATATTGAGGAAAATTCATTTAATGTTTCTGTTAAATCTATTGAACAAGTTCACACACCTAATACGAAGGCCATTATACCTGTTTCAATGTTTGGTAAAGCCTGTAACTTAGAAGAAATAGATAAATATGCAAAAGCTAAAAATGTTACTTTAATTGAAGATGCAGCTCAAAGCTTCGGAGCTAAAAGCAACGGCAGATTATCTTGTAGTGTGGCAGATATTTCTACAACAAGCTTTTTCCCAGCCAAACCTCTAGGATGTTATGGAGATGGAGGGGCAATTTTTGTAAGGAGTGAGGAGTTATTTGAAAAGATATCTGCAATAACCAAACATGGACAAAAAGGAAGATATAACTATGTTGATATTGGTGTAAACAGTAGACTTGATACTATTCAAGCTGCAATACTACTTGAAAAAATAAAAATATATGAAGATGAAATAATAAAAAGGAATATTGTTGCGGATAAATACAATGAGCTTTTAAGCTCAACAAGTTATTTGAACATTCCTGAAAGTACAGATCCAAATAATAGGAGTGTATGGGCACAATACACATTGAAACTTTCAAAAGAAATTGCTCCTTTTAGAGAACAAATTATGGGACAACTAAAAAAGCTTAATATTCCAACTGCACTGTATTACCCAGCTCCAATACATCAGCAAAAACCATATCTCTCAAATGCTTACCTCCCTAATACTGAATCTATTTCTCAAAGAGTGTTAAGTCTGCCAATGCATCCATATCTTTCTGTTCAGGAAATTGAGGAAATCAGTGAAAAACTACTGAGTGTCTGCGAGAGTTTTATAAGCTAAATTATTTTTTCTGACGAATCTTTCAACTGAATATAATTGAAATAAGAAGTTCCCAAAATTTAAATCGTTTGTTTTTTCATAAATCTCATAAATCTTTTTTGTGCCAATATCGTCAAAAAGATCACAATCTCTTACAAAATCTGATTCAATTGTTTCTTTAAATTTTGGCATCATTAATTTATTCCATCTATCTACAGGTACTGAGAGCCCAACTTTTAAACGTCTTTCAAGTATCTTGTCACTTACTTTTCCTGAAAGGAATTCTCTTAGGGCAAATTTACTTACGCCCTCGTCTGAGATTAGAGTTTCTGGTGGAAACTTAAATACTGTTTCTGCTATGTCCTTGTAAAGATAGGGTACTCTATTTTCTATAGAAAAATGCATTGCATTGTTATCTTCAAACTTTAGAAGTTGTTGCAATCCATCATAGTAATATTTATGTCTAAAATAATTAAAGAAGTCTTTTTTTTCATCTAATGACTTAGACATTGTCTGCAAAGGGGTAACTTTAGAATCTTCTGATGGTGAGTAGTCTTGGTTTAGTCCAAAATTTAAGGCTTCAGCGTAATTTAGAATTGTTTCCTCCTCTTTTTTTTCTACGCCATAATTATCTCGAATGAGTTTAGCGAGTTCTAAAAGCTCAATATCAACTTTTTCAGGATTCGCTGTCTGAAGGGTTCCCAGGGTTCTTCTAAACATTACTATTGACTGAGTATGTTTACCAAATTTTGATCCTAAAAGAATATCCTTAATTTTCTTAAAATTATTTGTTCTTACTAAAAAAGTCATGTATACATCAAGATGTTTACCATATCCAAGAAAAATTTCATCTGCCCCCTGCCCGTCCAAAGCAACCTTAAATCCATGTTTAGAAATCTCCTTATACACAGCAAATTGAGCAAAGGGACTTAAATTAGTTATTGGTTCAAACTGACAATCTAAAAATTCATCCAAATTCTCATAGAAGAAATTATTATCCATATATAATTTATTCAATTTTGAGTCTGACTCAGAGGCTGCAATCTCCATATATTCTTCTTCATTGAATTTTTTTACATATTCATTCACATAACCAAATGATTGCTTATTATGGTTATCGGTAAGCTTGTTGGTTGCCAGTGCTAGTATACCTGATGAATCTATGCCTCCTGATAGTGTAGTTGTGAGTGGCACATCAGCAATCAGATGTTTATCCATACTTTCATTCAGCACCTTATCTGTAGCTTTGATTGCTTCTTGAAGACTAAACTTTTTAACGTTTAAAGGTAGAGACCAATACTGTACAGTATTTTTTTTAACCCAATCGAAATCTATTTCCATGATTTTATCAAATGGAATTTTTAAATATGAAGCTGGTGGAAAGATAAAAATGTCTTCAATAAATGTTTCCATAAATTTATCTGCAACTCCACCCCCATTAAAGAATTGTATTAATACTTCTAAATTTATTGAGTTTTTACAATTAAGCAACTCCAGAATAGTTTTCTGATTTGAGGAAAAAATTAAAGGCTTACCTTCATTTTGACTTATATGATAATAAAGAGGCTTGATCCCAAAATGGTCTCTTAAAACAAAAACTTCTTCTTTTTTAAAATCAATTATTGTGACTGCAAACATTCCCTTAATGTGATTTACAAATTTTTCACCCCAATAGATATACGATTCAAGCAATACCTCTGTATCTGAGTTGGTATTAAATGAAACACCTACCTTCTGTAATTTTTTTTTGATATCTATAAAGTTATAGATTTCGCCATTAAAAACCATGCATATCTTTTTATCTTTAGAAAAAAAGGGTTGATCAGATCTTGGATCAAGGTCTTGTATGGCAAGTCTAGCAAACAACATGTAACAAAAATTATTTTCTCCATTTCGGTTAGAACTTAGACCATCTTGGTTTAAGAAAATGTCTTTTTGTGAATCAGGACCTCTACGAAATAAAGATTCCTTACAACGACCTCTGATGACATCAGATATTTGCGCATTCTCTTTAAAATATGTAACAAATCCACACATGAATACAGGCAATTTTAAACTGTTTTTAAAATTTTTTGTTAGAATATCTCAATTACTCATTATGAAAATAGCTCATCTAGTTAAAAATGCTTGCAATCCAGATTGGAGAGTCATCAAAGCTGCAGAGCAAAATGCAAAGATCAAAAATTCGAAAGTACAAGTTTTTGCCACTCAAGACAACTACAGTTTACCAAATGAGACTGTAAATAACGTCAAATATGAGAGACTCTACCAAAAGTTTCGATTTAACACTCCTCTCAGAAAAAGAGATCTAGAAAAAAATATTCTTATCGATATTTTTTACATGATGATTTTAGGTCTTGAAGTTGCTATGAAAAAACTAAAACTTATCGAATTTGCATCACCAAGATATTTAAGTACTGTAAGAGCTAAAAGGGGTTGTAGAAAGCTATTCTTTGAGAATGTATTAAATTTTGCACCGGATATTATTCACTGTCATGACTTGGAGACTTTACAAACTGGGGTAATGATAAAGAAAAAGATAGGTTGTAAGCTAATTTATGATGCTCATGAATTTGAATTAGATAAAAATCCTCCGGCTGGACCGCTCACTGAAATATTAGTCAAGAGACATGAGGGCAAAAATATTAAATATGCAGATTGTGTTGTAACTGTTTCAGAGGAAATAGCAGATGACTTGCATAAAATTTATAACCTGCCAGAAAAACCTTTAGTAATATATAACGTTCCCTCTAAGCCCTTAAGGGAAAAAATGAAAACATATAATTTAAGTTTTTTCAATGAACAAGCTCCAGCCAATACAAAATTAACTTTTGGCAATTTAACTTTAAACAGCATCCTTTTTAAGAGACAAGAACTTTTTTCGAATCTAATGTCAAATTTTTTAAATGTTGGCAAAGAACAAGTTGATAATTTCAATCAATTTGTGACGACTAGAAATCAAGGCCCAAAATTTACTGACCTTTTCCGTTTTAAAAAAATAGGCATTCATATAGGGCTTGTTACAGTAGGAAGAGGGATTGAAACATGTGTTAAAGCACTAGCTATGATGGAAGACCATGCATTGATCGTGATTGGTCCTAGGAATAATCCATCATTTTTAAATAAGTTAATAAACCTTTGTGGGAGCTATGGTGTTAGAAATAGGGTTTTCATACTTAACCCCCTTGAGGAAGGTCTGGTAAGTTTTATTGGGTATTTTGATTACTCACTTGTAACAACAATACCAAATTCAAAATCTAGTGATTATAGTATGCCTAATAAGCTTTTTGAATCAGCTCTTGCAGGTATTCCTATTTTATGCGCAGATACAATTTCAGCCTCAAAATTTGTAGAAAAATATCAAATTGGAGCTACATTCATTAGTGATAATCATTATGATCTTGCAGCGAAGATTAATTCTCTTTGTGATGGCAAATTTAAGAACATAAAAAAAATTCCCTCTAAAGAACTAAATAATTTTTCAGTAAAGAATCAATATGAAGAATTAAATAAATATATTCAAAGCTTAAGCTCTTATTCTTGATTGTTCATCTCAATACAACTCATAATATTGACGATCCAAGAATATATCGACGTATAACCAGATTCTTTCAAATAAAAAAAATTGATACAGTATTAATTGGTAGAGCAAGTTCTGCACTTAAAGAAAAATGCTGCCATGCTTTCCCCAAATTAATAGAAAATAACAGAGCAATGCTTATTATTTATAACCTATTTTTTGCGTTAAAACATAGAAATAAGGAGGTATTCTTTTTACATGATATTGAATTATTGTTATGGGCTCCAATTCTCAGGCTCATGAATAAGACGGTAATTTATGATGTGCATGAAAATTATAGAGACTTAATACCCTCAAGACCTTGGGTACCAGATTTTTTAAAATTATTTTTAAAAATTAGCATCATAGGTTATGAAAAATTTTTTTGTTTTTTCTGCAATTTTATTTCATGTCCTACAAAACATATAAGAAAAAATTTTGCCGGTAAAAAAACTTTTATTTTGCCAAATTATCCTTTAAAGAAAGATTACGCTGATTTTAAAAAAAAAGATGACAAGTCAAAAATCATTGTGACATATATTGGGTCAATATCTAATGAAAAGGGAATTCAAAATATTATTGAACTAGCTAAATCATGTTTAGGGTTAAATAAGATTTCATTTCATTTAGCTGGGAAAGTATCGAATATTGAATTAAATGATTTTAAAGCCTCCCTTCCAGGTAACACGCTATATCTTGGAGAACTTAATTATGAAGATATCCTGAAACTATTATCTAAAAGTAAATACGGTTTATGTTTGCTTCCTTCAAAAAAAGCATATCAAGAATCGATGCCCTTGAAACTTTTTGAATACATTGACTCAGAAACAATTGTAATTGCATCTAAATTTATTGGATGGGAATTTGTTGAGCAAAATAATCATGGAGCATTATTTGATCAAAACGATGTTTTATCAATTAAACTATTTTTACAAAAAGATAATTTTATTCTGAAAAAAAATAAAAAATACTACTTTGATGACTATGCAGAACAGTTTATTAAACATATTAATTATTAATAGGATTGCAAAGGATCTTGAAGAGCCAGGACATAAAAGACATGCAGTTATTAAAAGTCTTATGCAAGACAAAAATATTAACGTTGATATAGTTTGTTCAGATATTGACTACATTGATAATAAAAAAAATTTTCATGCTAATCAAAATTTGATTAGACTAAAGTGTCTTATTAGTGGAGAAAATATCTTCTTAAGATTCTTCTCTCATATTGAGTTTTCATTACGTGTGTTATTTTTTAATGCAACTGGATACACGCATATTATTGGAACAAGCCCTGATCTTTTTAATGCCTTTTCAGCTTTTTTATTAGCAAAGAAATATAAGAGTAAATTTTTACTTGAAATACGTGATATTTGGCCTTTGTCGATTAAAGAGCTTATAAGTTTGCCATTTTACCCAGGGTACTCTTTGCTACAACGTATTGAATCGATACTTTACAAAAATAGTAAATTAATAATATCAACATTAGCAAATTTCGGTGACTACCTTGAACATAACAATTTCGGTAAACTTCAGGACAAGGTAATTCACATACCACAGTTAACACTTACACCAATAGCAAAACATAAAAAAAAATTACCAATAGAAAATATAAAACTCATTTATTCTGGGTCCCTAAGAAAAAATAATCATCTTATAAAAATAATTAAATTCATTGATAGGTTGAATAAGTCAGGAGGCATTCAATTTTGTTTATCTATTGTTGGATATGGGCCGGAAAAGAAACAAATTCTATCCGTATTAAAAAATTCTGATGTTGAAGTAAAATTTTACAACCCAATAAAATCCGGAATTGAACTTCGAGATTTAATAGCTAAACATCATCTTGGCATTGCATATTTAAAGGATTCAAGAATTTATAGATACGGAGTATCGCTAAATAAGGCGGTAGATTTTCACACAGCTTTAGTGCCATTAATCATTTTGAATCAAGGAGATAATATCCAAAATGACAAACGTAGAGCCATAATTTTTTGCCAAGAAAATGAAGAAGTCTTTACCTCTATAGCTGAAGATATCTTAAGAAGCAAAGAGCAGGAGAAGATTAAAAATGAAATACAAGCCTACTTTTACGAAAAAAACTCCTCTACAAAATATATTAACCAATTAATTAAACAAATTCGTTCGTGCTAATATGGAGGCTGAGAACGGAATCGAACCGATGTAAACGGAGTTGCAGTCCGCTGCATAACCACTCTGCCACTCAGCCAATATTCAGTATTCTATACTAATACGTGTAAGAATCACCCTTGAAAGGTCCGTCTTCTGGAACTGAAATATATTCTTGTTGAGGCTTTGTAAGTTTAGTTAATGTGCCACCAAAACCCTTTACCATTAAGGCAGCAACCTCTTCGTCTAATTTCTTTGGTAAAACATCTACAAAAAGCTTTCTATCTTCTGGCTTCCTATCTGCATAGCGATACTCATATAGAGCTATTTGAGCCAAAACTTGATTACAAAATGAGCCATCCATCACTCTGCTTGGATGACCAGTAGCTAGTGCTAGGTTCACCAACCTACCCTCACCTAAAAGAATAAGATAATTATCTTTTGATCTTATTACTTTGTGCACACCTGGTTTTACTTCATACCACTCAAATGTTTTTAAGTGCTCCACATCAATCTCATTGTCAAAATGTCCTATATTGCAGACTACACAGCCTGACTTAAAAGAATCAAGCATAAATTTATCTAAAACATTTATATTTCCCGTAGTCGTAACGACAAGATCGTATTTTTTTAGAAGTTCTGAGTCTAAATTTTGACCTTTATCATCTACTTCCCCATCTTTATATGCCGAAACAACAGAAAAACCGTCAAAACAAGCCTGCATTGCACATATTGGATCAACTTCCGTTACATCAACAATCATTTTTTGCTGCATTAATGAATCCGCTGAACCTTTGCCAACATCACCATAACCTATAACTAGAGCTTTCTTACCTGACAAGAGCATATCAGTACCACGCTTGATTGCGTCATCAAGTCCATGACGACAACCATACTTATTATCATTTTTTGATTTGGTGATTGAGTCATTTACATTAATAGCTGGGACTTTAAGCTCACCATTGGTCAACATTTCTTTCAAACGTTTAACGCCTGTGGTAGTTTCTTCTGAAATACCATGAATATGTTCTAACATTTCTGGATATTCTTTATGCACCTTCATAGTTAAGTCACCACCATCATCAAGAATCATATTGGCATCCCAAAGCTTTCCATCTTTTTTTATAGTTTGATCAAGACACCATTCATACTCTTCTTCAGTTTCGCCTTTCCAGGCAAATACGGGAATGCCCTTGTCAGCGATAGCTGCTGCTGCGTGATCTTGGGTTGAAAAAATATTGCACGATGACCACCTAACTTCAGCTCCCAAATCAATAAGAGTTTCAATTAAAACAGCCGTTTGAATTGTCATATGTATACAGCCCATTATTTTTGCACCTTTAAGCGGTTGCTTGTCACGATATTTATCTCTGAGCTGCATTAGTGCTGGCATCTCATCTTGGGCAAGCAAAATTTCTTGTCTACCAAACTCAGCTAATGATATATCTTTAACTTTATAGTCCTTACTCATTGTTTCCTTCATAAAACTCTAATCTTTCAATGTCCTCTTCTGAAGTTTCTTCTCCATATTGAATTTCAATAATTCTACATTCTTCTTTGAAGGGATTATATATCTGATGCCAATCTTGCTTACAGACTTTAAATACATCTTGGAGCTTTAAATGATAATTTTCAAATTCACTACCTGTATCAGCTTTAAATTTTACCTTACACTCACCTTTTGAAACAAACCAAACTTCGTCTCGCTTGAAGTGACGTTGTAGGCTGATACCCTTTTTAGGGTTGATGATTAATTCTTTAATCTTGATTTTTTGGTCTTGGTATAGATTAAAAAACTTACCCCAGATTCTTTCTTCTGAATCTCCTTGCCAGTTTTTTAAAATCCCACTGCTTGAATTTTTTTTATCTTCACCTCCAACACCGAATATTAGTTCTACATTAGGTACACTGATTTCTGGAATATTGGTTTGATTCCTGTCACCACCGTTGCAAAATATTATGTCCTCATTGGGATATCTTTCTTTTATAATCTTCAAAGCATTGATACAACTACCTAATTCGTCATCTTCAAATCCTAATACCTCATCAACACATGAGAGATTCTCTAAAATAGTTTTTCTTTCAAGAAAGTGCATAAAAGGCTGTCCCTTTTTCTTTGTAAGCCAGGCATCTGAATTCAATGCTACAATTAATTTGTCACCCAGCACTCTCGCCGCATTAAGATAAGCAATGTGGCCAGAATGAATAGGATCGAACCCACCACTAACTACTGAAACTCTCATAATTCTTTAATGACCTCCCATCCAAAGTTTTGATCTTCTCGACCAAAATGACCATAAGACGCAGTTTTCAGATAATTTGGTTTCAGTAATTCAAGCTTTGAAATAATACCTGATGGTGTCAGGTCAAAATTAGAAGATATACACTGCTTAAGTTCGTTCAATGAAACTTTCTCTGATTCAAATGTATTAACAAAAATGGATGTGGGTTTAGCTAAACCGATTGCGTAAGATACTTGAATCTCACAATAGTCACATAGGTTAGCTGCCACTAAAGATTTAGCAACGTGTCGTAAAGCATAAGCAGCTGAACGATCAACTTTTGATGGATCTTTACCAGAAAATGCACCACCACCATGTCTCGCCATTCCACCATACGTATCGACAATAACCTTTCTCCCAGTCAAACCGCAATCACCCATTGGTCCTCCAATCTCAAAACGACCCAAAGGATTAATGAAGAACTTGGTTTTGCTGTCAATAAGACTTTTAGGTAATGTTTTGTATATAATCTCCTCTCTAATTAATGCCCTTAGTTGACGAAGAGATAAAGCTGGATCATGTTGGCTGGAAAAAACTATGGAATCAATTCTTTTTGGTTGATAGTTATCACTATACTCAACACCAACTTGAGATTTAGCATCTGGTCTTAAACCCAGAGTCGTATCATGGCGAAGCTCTTCATGTTTTCGAGTTAATTGATGTGCTAATGAAATGGGTAATGGCATTAATTCTTGCGTTTCTCGACAGGCATAACCAAACATAATGCCTTGATCACCTGAACCCAACTGCTCACCTTGTCCTATACCCTTTTGAAGGTCAGGACTTTGCTCTGATAAATAATTACTAAATGTAAACGTGTCAAAGCTGAAACCAAGCTCTTGATAACCATAGCCAATATCTTTAACAACCTTGCGGGCAATATCTTCATAATTGATTTTTGCAGTGGTTGTAATTTCACCACCCAAAATAACATTGTTATTTTTCACCATGGTTTCGCATGCTACTCTGGAATTTTTATCTTGTTCAAGGCAAGCATCTAATACTGCGTCTGAGATTTGGTCGCAAATTTTGTCAGGATGACCAGCTGAAACGGATTCAGATGTAAATATATAGGACACTACAAGCCCTCAATATTTATGCCATTGATCAAGAGAGCATCTTCAATAAGTGAATTCATTACTTTATCAATCTCTTGATCAGTCAGGCTTTTTTCTATTGATTGAAATTTAAACCTATATCCTACTTTCAAGATATGTAATTTTTTATTTTCAAATAAATCAAAAACAAAAATATCTGTAAGCAAATCATTATCTTTTCTTGCTTCTGTCATAAGATTCAAAAGATCACTTAAATTGTCATAAGAATCTAAACTAAAAGACAAATCTCTGTATGACGCAGGAAAATCTGAGGTTTTCTGATATTTTCTATCTAAGATTTCTAGGTCTTTAATTGATATTTCAAAACTAAAAACAGGAGTTTTTACTTTTGAATCAACAAAATTTTTTGATAATCGGCCAATTCTTCCTATAGGATTGCCCTTGAAATAAACTTTTTCATACAAATCATAATTTTCTGATTCATTTTTTTCAAAACTTGGTTTCACCCCAAGGAGGTCTTGAAAAAGAGTACAGATTAGCCCTTTTAAGTACGAATAATCTAATTGCTGATTGAATTCTTTAAAATTTTTATTAGTTCTACCACATACAATTGCAGAAAGTTTTCTTTCGTTACCCTCTTTGGTGTAGATATCTGAAAATTCAAACAGTTTTATGGAATCTTTTTGTCTATTTTGGTTATAAACAAGGTTCTCTTTAAGAGATTTTGTTATGCAAACCCTCATTTTAGACCTATGCTTGTCTAGTGGATTATCTACAGATATGGCCGAATCATCAACATTATCATTAAAAGGAAAATTAATTACCTCGAAAAACCCACTATTCACTAAGAAGTTACTGCACATTGTCTCAAAATCCTTAGCTATAGTTTTAGTTTGTACTGGCAAAGATAACGTTTTGGAGGGAATATTATCATATCCAATCATTCTTGTTATTTCTTCTGCTAAATCATTAACCTGATCTACATCTGACCTATGTGCTGGAACAGTAACACTATCTGAGACTTTGAAAAATAGCGATTTTAAGATATCTTTTTGTTTTTCATCAGTTAAATTTGTACCAATGATTTTATTGAGTTTCTTTGAGTCAAATTTAACTTTTTTTAGCTCTGTTTTTCGTTGTTCAGATTTTATTGCAAGAGATTTAACTTCTACATGGTCTTGTACAATGGCGATGAATCTTCTTAAAACCTGTTCCTGTGCTAGATAATCTACACCCCTCTCAAACTTATAAGATGCATCTGAGGTCAGATTATATTGTCTTGCTTTGCCAAGTATCTCTTGAGGTTTGAAGTATGCACACTCAACTAGCACCTTTGATGTTGTCTCACTACAGGAAGTGCTTTCATCACCCATAGTACCAGCTAAATCAATAGCAACTCCATCAACAGTGAAGACTAAATTATCTCCCTCAAGCTCTATTTCATTACCCAAGAGTGTTTTAAATTTTTCTTTTTTGTTTCTTTTTTCCAGGACCAATGGCCCCTCAATTTTTTCTGCATCATAACAGTGAGTTGGTTGGCCAGTCTCGTAAGCCAGATAATTTGATATGTCGGTGAAAAAATTATTTCTATTCAAATTGAGGTCTTTAAAATAATTCTCCAAGTAAGAGGCATATTTTTTTATTGATCCTTCTATTTCAATTTCTACGAAACATATATTTGGACATAAATCTTCAGCTTTATTGTGAAATTTCAGTTTCGCTTTTGGCAATTCATCCTTATAAATTTTCTTTTCAAGTTTGGCTGAGTAAAAATAATTGAGGTCTCTGGCTAAGCCCTTTAATGAGAGGCAATCACCTCTATTAGGTGTAATATCGATATCAAACACCTCTCCTTCAATTTTATGCTCATGACCTATCTGAAATAACTTATCAGAAAGCTCTTCAATTGAAGGTTTTTTTTCTAAGAAACTTAATAAATGTGAATAAATAATTTTCATTTAAATTGCCTTAAAAAATCTAAGTTAGATTTGTAAAAATCTCTTATATCATTCACTTCGTGTTTGAGCATGGCAATTCTTTCTATTCCAAGACCAAATGCCAAACCAGAATATTTTTTTGAATCAATCTTACAATTATTTAGTACCTTAGGATTAACGATACCGCATCCTAAAATCTCTAACCATTTATCACCAAACAAGACATCAACTTCTGCAGATGGTTCTGTAAATGGGAAGAAAGAAGGTCTGAATCGTAATTTTGCTTCCTCTCCAAAAAGTGAGTGACAAATTTTATATATAAGATATTTAAGATGAGCAAAACTTACATCTTCATCAATGAAAATGCCTTCAACTTGATGAAACATTGGCAAGTGGGTGGCATCATCATCTTTTCTATAAACCTTACCTGGGGATACAAATGCCATAGGGCCTTTCTTTTCAAGCATACATCTAACTTGTACTGGAGATGTGTGGGTACGCAAAACTTTTTTCATGCCATCGACATAAAAAGTGTCATGCATTTCCCTAGCGGGGTGGGTTGCCGGGATATTTAGCATATCAAAGTTAAATTCTTCACTCTCAATTTCGGGCCCTTCGGCCACTTCAAAGCCAAAGGATGTTAATAATTTAATAAGATCAAACTTTACTTGATTAATAGGATGTACTGCCCCAATTTCTTTGTCTAGGCTTGGCAGGAATATCTCTTTTGGTTTTGACATTAATCTATAGCAGTTTTGACAACTTTTTCAAAAGTTGCCTTATCCTGTATAGCTAACTCTGACAGCATTTTTCTGTCAAGTTCTATATTCTTTTTATTGAGGCCAGCAATAAATTTTGAGTAAGTGAATCCAAGCTCTCTAACTCCAGCATTTATACGAGTTATCCACAATCTTCTAAAATCTCTTTTTCTGTTTTTTCGATCTCTATAAGCATATTGCATTGACTTGATTAAGGACTGTTTTGCAGTCTTAAAAAGCCTAGACCTCGCACCGTAGTGACCCTTAGTTCTTGCAAGAACTGCTTTATGTTTTTTTGCTGCAAGATTTCCCTTAGTAGTCCTTGGCATGTTAGGCCTCCAAAAGTTTGTTGACAACTTTTAAGTTAGCTCCTTCTAGGTTAGTTGTACCTCTAGCATGTCTTTTGCGCTTAGTTGTATGTTTAGAAAGAATATGATTTCTTCCAGCAGATCTCATTTTTAGACCTGAACCTGTAGGTTTAAATCTTTTTTTTGCACTTGAATGATTCTTTAATTTACTCATTTTTCTTTTCGTGGTGTTAAAAGTGTGCTGTAAGTTCTGTTTTCAAACTTCGGCTCCACTAACACAGATGCCATATCTTCCGTTTCTTTGATGATACTGTCAAGTAAAGTTTTTCCAAATGAAGTATTACCAAGCTCCCTTCCTCTAAAAGTTACTGAAACTTTAACATTTGCTTTTTTATCAATAAATTCCAAGATTTTCTTTAGCTTTACATCTATGTCTCCTCTTCCAATATTCGGTCTCATCTTAATCTCTTTCAGATCTATTTTTCTTTGATTCCTTTTTGATTGTGCTTTCTTCTTTTTTTGTTCAAATTTAAATTTTCCATAGTCAATAATCTTTGCAACAAATGGTTCTTTATCGAAAGTTATTTGTAAAATATCCAAGCCCCGTTCTCTTGCAAGCTCAATCGCATCTCGCTTAATGAAATTTCCTAGTTTTTCTCCTGTCTCAGAAATTACAGTCAGCTTATCACCCTTCATGAATTCATTAATGGGTGCTTGTGGTGGTCTTCTTCTTTGAGGTCTCAATGTTTAAGTATTAAAAAGAAAGTTGAATGATAATGCATTAGGCGGCATCAAAAAATATAGAAAAATTTGTCATAGGATGTGAATGATATATAAAAATATGATTTTATCAAGATTTTAGATCCCAAAGAGTGGAAGGGTTTTTCATTGATTTGAATTCAATAACATAATTAAACGGATCACAGACAAACATCGTTTCTTGTTCTGGAGGTCGACCTTTGAATCTAATAAATGGTTCAAGCAGAATATTTGCATCATTATAATTTGCTAATCTAACCTTAATATCATCAAAAGTTTTCCGGTCAAGATGAATGCCAAAATGTGGTACTGGGATGTCACACATATCAACTATTTTTGATGTTTTCAGTTCATTTTTCTGAAAATTTTTATCTTCATGCAATGTTAGTTCATTGCCAAAGAAATTTATATCTTGCCAGTCATCTTCAGATCTTCCAGCATCACAGCCCAATAAATCGCAGTAAAAACTTTTTCCCTCACTTATCGAAGATACCTTCATTGCAAGATGAAACATTGATTGCATACTTAAGTATAAATTTCTTTGACAGAAGTTTGTAATTTTTTTGCTAAATCTTTTCTGATCCCAAGCTGACGTGAAATATTATCAACTTCTAATTTTCCTATATTTTCTATTGAGCCGATTTTTTTGTAAATTTTATTTATGGTTTTAGGGCCAATGCCTTTAATATCTTGCAAAAAGTGGGTTGTAAGTTTCTTTCTATTTATACTTCTAAAATTTTTGATAGCAAATCTATGCGCTTCATCTCTTACATCAAGGAATATCTTTGATGCATCAAACTCTCTTCTAAATTCAACCTTCTTATCATCTACAAACAAATTTTCAATGCCATATTTTCTTTTCTCTCCCTTACCAAGTGAACTGAAAATAATCTTTGAAGCCTTGATTCGAGTTTTAATAAAGTTTAGGTGCGTTTGACCACCGTCAATCAATACAATATTTAAGGGAAAATTATTTTTTAAATATCTTTTTATGCCGAAAATCAACGCATTTAAATCGGAGTTGGAGTGTTTTACGGGAACTCGATAAAATCTGTACTTAGCCTTATCTGGTCCGTTTTGGTCAAAATAAGTACAAGAAACTGTTTTTATATCACCTGCACCACCGCTTACATCAAAACCTGCAATTCTTAGATCAGACGGTATTATTTTAATGTTCTTTTCAATAAAATC
>MDTD01159117.1_pt1 | contig 15077 bp, 14 predicted proteins | sample 811221 | NCBI WGS metagenome assembly MDTD01 (sample SAMN05326646, study PRJNA326480) | marine metagenome | isolation source: seawater | place: Pacific Ocean: South West | collected 2011
ATAAACATTAAAGATTTTTTTTTTATATAAATATTTTTTTATAAATTGAGATACTGGGTGATACCTTAAATTATATCCTATAAAATATTTGTTATTTTTAATTTTATTTAATTTAATAAATTTATTGAATAAAGGTTTTTCTATAAGAACTGTTTTTTTTTTAAAAATTTTTTCAATTATTTTAAAATACTCATAATGGGTAGAAGCAGCTGAACTTATAATGATATAATCTGGATTAAAATTTTTTATGAGAGAAAATTTTTTCCCTAGATTTTTTTTTGGAGATCTTGAGGGTACATTTTTGACAATAAATTTTTTATTGATTTTATTAAAAGCTTTAATATGATTTTTAGCTCCTGATCCTTTCCCAATAATAAATATCTTTTTAAACACCTAATACATCCAATCTTTTTTTATAATCATCAATTTTTCCAATGTCGTACCAGCTATTTTTAGATATTTGAAATGAGCCTATTTTGATATTTTTCTTTTTTAAAATCTCTATAAAGTCATTCATATCTAAATATTTTTTTTTAGGAATTAACTTTATTATTTTCGAACTAACTACATAGAGTCCTGTGGTAATTAAATAATCGTATTTTGGCTTTTCTTTAATCTCAATTAAATTTTTTTCTTTTCCAACTTTACATACTCCATAAGGAATGACCGAGGTTCTTTTAGATGTAACAAGAGTTAAACCATTCTTTCTGTGAACATGCTCTTTAATTAAATTTTTGTAATCAAAATTAAAAACAACATCGCAGTTTGAAACAATGAAGTTTCCACTAATTTTTCCTTTTAATTTTTCTAAGCCACCGATAGTGCCAAGAGGTTTTTTTTCGTCAATATAATTTAAATTATATTTTATTTTTTGCTTGTTTTTAAAATAAGCCTTAATAAGTTCAGATTTGAAATTAAGTATTAAATAAAACTTTTTCGCACCATAATTTAAAAAGCTTTGCATTATGTTTTCTATTGCAGTTTTATCTTTCAGAGGTACTAATGGTTTTGGTAAAACCCTGGTTATTGGGTCTAATCTTTGGCCTTTTCCACCAGCCATAATAACTATCTTAATTTTAGATAATGCTTGAGATTGTTTTTTTCTTTTTTTGGTAAAGCCAAAATTTTCAGACTTAACAATTATATCTACAATTTTTTTACTTTTAGATAGTATAGGAATTAATTCAATTTTTTTTCTTATGAAAATAGATTTAATTTTTTCTTTATCATAATTTTTTTCAACTAAAAATTTCGTATTTTTATTACAAAATTTGAGAACATTTTCCTTTATGCTTTTTTTTCTTTTGAATATGTTTCTCCTTATATCTCCATCAGTAAGTGATCCGATCAATCTTTTTTTTTCATCAACAATAAAACATGTTTTTTCGCCATTTCTATCAATGATTTTTAAAGCGTCTTCAACTTTTTTGTACTTTGAAATTATGTACTTTGAGATATTTTTATTCATTTGTTATTTTACTAAATTTTATAAGATTTATATTTTTTCTTAGAGAAAATTGCCTTGCTTCCTCTAAACCACTACCAAGAAAGTTAAATAAGTTTGCGGTTATGAGTCCAGAAATTTTACTATTATTCAAAACTTCAAAAAAATGTTCAGGTTTACCCGCGCCCCCCATTAACAAAACTGGATTATTAAAATCATTAGGTAATATATCTAGAGACTTCATTTCTAATCCAGCTGCAGTTCCGTCTCGATCAATTGAGTTGAGAATAATTTCTCCAAATTTTAAATTTTTTAAAGATTTTAGAAAACTATTTAAGCTCAAAGATTTTATTTTTCCTGAGTTCACATACGTAAAAAATTCTTTACCTTCTAGTTTAAAATCAACCATAATTGAGATAGCTTGTTCGCCATAAATTTTTGATATTTCCTCAATGGTGCTTAGATTTTTATGTGCTAGGTAATTAATCAAAATTTTATCTGCTCCATTATCAAAACATGCTTTTGCATTACTGAAGTTTCTGATTCCTCCACCCAAAGTAATTGGTACAAATATTTTTTTTCTCAATAAATCAATATCATTAAAATATTTTTCAAAATCCTTTTTTGTTGGTTCCTGTGTAACATTAATTATCATTAGTTCGTCAATATAATCACAGGTCTCACCAAAGCCGAAATTGTCTTTTAACCAATTTACATCTCCGACTTTTTGCAACCTAAAATTTCGACTTAAATGAAAACTTCCGTCTCTGTATAATAATGCGTATATAATTCTTTTAAAAATCATTTTATCTCCAATACAAAATTTTTTATAAGTTGCAACCCAACTGAATGACTTTTCTCAGGATGAAATTGAGCACCAAAAATTTTATTTTTTTCAACAAAAGAGACAAATTTTTCACCATAAACTGTTTCAGAAATTGATGTATTTCTAAATATTTTCATACTCCCTTTAGTAATACGATAAGAATGAACAAAATAAAAAGGTGATGTCTTAGGAATATTTTTCCAAATTTTTGATTTTGAACTTTCAACTAAATTAAATCCAATATGAGGTAAACTATAATTTTCAATTTTTTTAAATTTATCACAAACGCCTGGAAAAAGTTTTAGACCTTCTTCATCTCCATTTTCTGTGCCTTTTTCAAACATTAATTGCATACCTAAGCAAATTCCCATAAATGGTTTGGAATCTTTTACGAAATTATGTATCGCTGTACTCCACCCGGTTTTTTTCAATTTTTTTGAAGACTCATTAAATGAGCCAACACCAGGTAAGATTAAATGGGAAAAATTATTTAGATTTTTTGGCTTAATTAAAATCTCGTTTTTAAATTTGAGAAAGTTAACTGCATTTATTAGTGAAGCAATGTTTCCAAATTCACAATTTATTATTCCAATATTGATATTATCTCTTTTCATATTATTTTATCTTGAATTTAGGTACCCACCTATTTTTTTTTTCAAAAAGATCTTTATTAGCCCATTTATCGATATTTTCTTGAAACTCTTTCATAGACATTTTGTAGTATTCACAATATTCCTCGAATAGTTTTTCTGGATAAATATCATCATAAAGTTTAACCAATTGAACTGCTTGAGACCTGGACATTGCACCACGTCTTACATCAATTCCAGCGTCTTGTGTTGTTCTACCAAAACCAAATTTCAGATACATAAAATAGACATGTAATTCGTAAATTTTTTGATCAGTTTGAGCGAAGTTAGTATAACTACCCTCGTTTAAAGTTGGAGCTTCTGCAAGTCCGCACTTTTCTTTTGCTACAACATAATTTCTATAAGGGTCCCAATTTTCATAAAAACCGTAGTGAGTTAGTTCAAGATCAAATTCTTTTAACTCCTCTTTTTTTGGATATGTAAACCAAAATAACTGTCTTTCATTTAAGCCCTGTTTTCTTGATTTTTCAATTACTTTTTCGTAACCACCTTCCATATATCTTGAAACTTGATAATCAACATTATAAACGCCTTTATCTTTAAATTTAGCATCCCCTCCATATTCGACCTCTCCATCCTCAGAGTAAAATACTAAAGGAATATTCATTTGCATTGCTATCCTTAGCACCGCAGTGTGTATACCCATTAACCATCCATAATATGGAAAACCCATATCAATTAAACCAATTTTATTTATTACTCTCATAGCTTCAGTATCTGGAGTTATATGAATATGATCGTATCCACTGTTTATAAATGAATTAAGATTTTTTTTTCCGATTTCTGTTTCCATAATTGGTCTAAAAGTTACTGCTAAAGGGTTCATTTTATGTTTATGTTTAATGTTATAACTTACATATGAACCGTCTTTACCTCCGCTTACGGTTGTTATGCAGTCATATTTAGATCCGTTAGATCTATGTTTATCCAGTAATAATTTTAATTGTTTTTGTCTCTTGGACCAATCTATTCTTTTTTTCTCCTCTGACCATTGACATGCGCTGCAGAACCCTCTCTCATCAAAAGTAATTCTTGGTCTAGTTGACATTGTTACGCAATTCCTGCACCAAAATATTTTTTTCACCTTCTTCTCCCTAAATCAAAAAATGGCTTTAACACTATTTCATCAATTTTTAATTTTTTTATAATCTTCACAACATTTGAGCTTGAATTTTTTTTAAAATATGGATTTGATACTTTGTTTAATGTCTTTTTGAATTTTTTTGATTGAATCTTTTTGAATGCTTTCTCAAGATTTTTTTTATTTACATTTTCAATATTTATAACGCTTTTTGCTTGTATTCTTCCTTTTTGTCGAATACCGATATTTATTGTTGGTTTTTTAAATGATGGTACTTCGGTTAAACCACTTGAGGAATTTCCTATTACTGCATCAATACATTTTATAAACGAAAAATAATTTCGTTTTCCTAATGAATTAAAAAGTTTAGCATTTTTGTTTTTTTTGATAAATTGTTTTATTAGTCTTATAATTTTGAAGTTTTTAACATCTGCATTTGGTAAAGTAAAAAAAAGACCGCAATTTTTTCTTTTAGACAAAAAATTTAATAAATTTCTAAAATCTGAAATTCCATAATCCTTAATGAAAGTTACTGGATGGTAAGTTATAAGAAAATTTTCATGTTTAAATCTTATTTTGTATTTTTTTTCTATATCACCTCTAGGAATAATTTTTTCCTTACTTATGTTTTCTATTGAGGTGCTCCCTACCACGAAAACATTTTTGGGATTTTCCCCTAATTGGACCACTCTTTTTTTGTAGATATTATTTGCAACAAAGTGGAAGTTTGAAAACTTTGTTATGGAGTGTCTTATCGGTTCATCAATTACACCTAGAGTCGTTTCTCCTCCAGATAAATGGATGATTGGAATTTTATAAAAACTTGCACTAATTACTGCCGAATAAATTTCATACCTATCGCCAAGCACAATAATTGCATCAAATTTTTCGTTAGAAAAAATTTTCCCAAATTTGATTACTCCATGACTAAAAAAATTTAAAATAGATTTGTTTGTATCGCTTAAAAAAGGAATTTTTATTTTATAATGTATAATTATACCATCATTTTTAAAGTTTTTATAAGTTCCATTTTCTTTAAAAAGATGAGATCCAGTAACACCAGTTTTAACTTTGATTTTCCTTACTTTTTTTAACTTTAAAATTATAGGTTTAAGCAAATCGTAATCTGCTCTTCCACCAGAGATTATGAGTATTTTTTTTATATTTTTATCTAATTTGCTCATCTTTTATGTAATTTTTTTTAGCTATTTTATTTATGACTTTGGGCCACAGCATAGGAGACATACCAGTGCCGGGCCTTTTTACTGTTAAATTTTTATTAGAAAATTTTTGTCCTTTTTTTATTGGTATTTTTGCGACAATTGATTTTCTAGCAAAAAAAATATTTTGCTTTTCTGATGGTGTAATTTTTTTTACCCTAACACCTTTGGCGGTATCTATATTTCTAATTGATGTAACCATTTGCTTAAACTCAACTGGTTCTAAACTAGCTCTATGGTCTGGTCCTTTAAATCTCTTATTCAAAGTAAAATGTTTTTCAATAACTTTTGCATCTAAAGCTGCAGCAGCAATGGGGACCTCTATACCTAAAGAGTGATCAGATAGACCAAACCTTTTTTTAAATCTTCTTTTAAATTCATTTAAAACGTACAAATTAATATCCTTATATGGAGTTGGATATGCTGTATTGCAGTGAAGAATTATTATATTATTTTTGCTAAGGCCGTTTGAAGTCAAAATTTTTAAAGCTTGATTAATTTCATTAATGTTTGACATACCTGTTGATAAAATAACTTTTTTTTTTGTTTTAGAAATTCGTTTTAAATATTGAAAATTATTTATTTCACCTGAAGGAATTTTTAGTATTTTTAATTTAAGTTTTTTTATCAAAAAATCTAAACTCTCTAAATCAAAAGCTGAAGAGATAAAATCAATTTTATTTTTTTTTGCAATTTTTAATAGTTTAAAGTGATCTTTTTGCGATAATTCAAGTTTTTTTATCATTTCAAGCATACTCTTACTTTTCGTACCTAGATTTTTTTTTTGATATTTTGCTAACTTTAATTTTTTAATAACAACTTTTTCAGGTATAAATGATTGAAATTTAATAGCATTAGCCCCGCATTTTTTAGCAGCATGAATCAATTTTTTTGCTATCATATAGCTTCCATTATGATTAATGCCAGCTTCAGCAATTATGTATGTTTGATCTTTTAGATACATTTTCTATTCATTTGCATTTTAAGTCCTTTTTTTAAACTTATTTTTGGTCTCCATGATAATCTCTTTCTAGCCAGGGTAATTTTTACATTCATTGGATTAAGAATTTTTGAAAATTTTTTATCTCTTTTAAGTAATATTTTACTTCTACTATTAATTAGTTTTTTAACCACACTTGCTATGTCGTAGAAATGAACACAGTTTTTTTGGCCTAAATTAAAAATTCCGTATGATTTATAATTAAAAGATTTAAAAATACCCGTTGCGATATCTGCAGCGTGAATAAAATTAACTCTTGTATTTAGATAATTAAAAATTTGTACATCTTGATTTTTTTTTATTTTATCAATTAAAAGAGAAACTATTTTATTTGGTTTCATGCCGTACCCGTAAATAGACGTAGGCCTTAAGATAGTAAGTTTAAAATTTTTGTCTTTAAGTTTAAATATTGCTTTTTCAGATAAAATTTTTGAGTTAATGTAACTATTATTTGATTTATTTTTTAACTTAGATTTTTCAGAGTTTTTTTTATTTTGATTGCTGTAAATAACGGCACCCGAAATGTAAATAAAATGTTTATTATTAATTTTAGACCACTTTGCTAGATTGACTGATGAATGTATGTTAATTTTATTGATATCTCTTTTTTTTCTAGAGTTTTTGCCATCAGGAACAAAAGCTGCAATGTGTATTAAGCATTTAAGTTTTTTAAAAATTTTATCTAATTTTTGATAAGATAATTTATTTGAAAGATCAATTTTAATCCAATCAAGATTTTTATGTTTAATTCTGGGATTTTTTCTCGATAAAGTTAGAATTTTATAATTTTTTTTTAAAAAAAAATAAATTACATGACGCCCTAAAAGGCCAGAACCACCTGTAACACCTATAATTTCCTTGTCTAGAACCATCTGTTAATAACTCCTTTTCCAAAAACATTTTTAAGATCTTTTTTTTCTACACCGTTTAGAAATATTTCCTCTATATATCTCAGAGAAATACCTTTTTTTAAAATAGGATTTCTTAAACTTTTATTTTGAATAAAATTTTTCACAAACATTTCGGGTTCATTAAAACCAAAATGTGATCTAATTGATGTTGTGCCTGAAAATCTAGGATTGAACTCAAAAGGAACAGGACCATTTTTTCGATTTTTAAGCTGTATATTAAAGGTACCTTGATTGTCGATTAATTCTGCAATCTTTAAAATAAGATTTGATATCTTTTTATCATTAACAATTTCCACCACCCAGGATGTGCCGTTCACAAGTTTTCTTTTTGCAATAAATGGCCCCAAAATTTCTTTTTCTTTTGATTTAAAAAAGCTACAAGTAAACTCATTTTCGAACATTTCTTTTTTAGATCCAACATGTTCTTGAATTATTGGAAAAGGAACATTTTTAATATGATATTTAAGCTCGTCAATTTTTTTTATCAAATAAACGTACTTAGACGATGTTCCATATCTACTTTTTAAAACAAATGGTAATTTAAGCTTTCTAGGAAGCCTGATCAAATCTTTTTGATTTTTTATAACAAATGTTTTTAAAAAAGGGAGATTATTTCTTTTTAAAAATTGTTGCGTAGAGAATTTATCGTCAGCCATTCTTACAACATCCAAATTTGAAACACAAACATTACACCCTGTTTTGTTCTTAATTAAATTTTTATATTTAGAAAAAAAAACCATATCAAACTCTGAACCAATCATAAGTATGTCAATTTTGTGCCTTTTTAAATTTTTTAAAAACCATCTAAGAGATCCTGACTCTTCAACTTTTGGAATAATGATTGATTTATTAGTTCTAAACAAAGCAGCGTTAGAATAATTTATGTCTGCAGAAATAATATTACATCTAATTTTTGAAATTTTTAATGCTTTAATGATTGATTGACCAACACCACTTCCGGCTCCTGTAACTAAAATATTTAATCTCTTCATAAATTAATCGTTATAAATATTTGCTTTATAAATCTGTAAATTTTCTCCTCTTGAAAACCATGAGATGGTTTTTTTTAATCCTTCGTCAAAACCATTTTTTCCAACAAATTTTGGAGACCAGTTGATAAGTTTTTTTGCTTTTTTTGTTGATGCACAAAGCCGCAAGATTTCGCTTTTTTTTGGTCTCACTCTTTTCAAACTTTTTGACACAGAAACACTCTTTCCCATAAGCTTTGCTATCTTTTTCACCAAATCTTTTATAGAAATTTCAAAACCGCTTCCAATATTAATAACTTCACCAATATTTTTTTTATTTTTGATTGATTTAATAAAAGCTTCAGCTGTATCCTCAACATAAGTGAAATCTCTTGTGGGAAACAAAGATCCTAATTCTATTTTACCATGTTTAAGTACTTGACTAATTATTGTTGGAATTACTGCTCTAGCAGACTGTCTTGGACCAAAAGTATTAAAAGGTCTTAAAATCGTAATTGGTAATTTGAAAGACTTCTCATAAGAAAGTGCAATTTGATCTGCTGCAATTTTACTCGCAGCGTAGGGGGATTGCCCTGATACAGGATGCTCCTCTGTTATGGGAATAAAAATCGGATTACCATAAACTTCGCTTGTAGATGTATGAATAATTTTTTCGATATTTGATTTCCTTGCAGAATTTAGAATGTTCATTAATCCATAAACATTAGTGTCAATATAAGATTTAGGAGCTCTGTAAGAGTAAGGAATTCCAATTAGCGCGGCGAGATTTATTACAACATCAATTTTTTTTTTAATAATATTGCTGATAAGTTGTTCATCCCGAATATCACCAGTAATTACCTCGATATTTTTTCTAATCTTTTGATTTATGTGATCTAGCCAACCCCATGAATTGAACGAATTATAGTAAGTTAAAGCTTTAACATTAAAACCTTTTTTTACTAGCAACTCAGCAAGGTGGGATCCTATAAAACCATCAGCCCCTGTTAAAAAAATTTTCATATTTAAAAGCTATGATCTCCAAATATTACACCGTCCGATTTTCTGTAAGTAACCCAAAATGCCTCGCATCCAGGTTCCTTCATTTTAAGAAACCAACTAAAGAAATTATTTTGCGATTTTAATTCTGAAAATTCCTCTAATTTTGAAATATTGATTACAGTTAATGAGTCTGGCTTTATTTCAACTTTTATTTTCTTTTTAATATCTATCTTTGATGAATAAATATCTAACTCACCTGAAGCTGTTTTTTCAGTTTTTAAATTATAACTATCATTTATTATCATTACTAATGTTTCATATTCATCGCCGATATATCCATGTCCCCAGTGACTAATTTTTTGGGGAGTAATACAAGATCTTGCACCATCAGCTATATCAACCGAATAATTAGATTTAGAGTTTTTGACTTTATATACAAATGAAGCATTAAATCTTGAGGGAACTTTTTTTCCTTCCATTTTAAGTGATAAAAATTGAGTATTATTTTGTAATGGGAAAATATTCATCTTTGATAAGGATTTTTCAGGGTATAGAACTGTTTTTTTACCTTCAAGTTTATTTTCATCAAAATTCTTTGTAAAAAAATTTCCTTTGAAACTTCCATCACAATTTGTAGGAAAGACTTTTAAATTTAATTCTAGATCCTCGTTTCTATAAGCACTTAATTTTGATTGAAACTTTTTATCTGAAACTGTAGGACAATAATCTTTTTTAGTAATAAACGGAAAGGAATGAGTAGTTTCAAAAAAATCTTCCTCTTTAAAATAATTTCCTACAACAAGCCTAGGAAAAATACTATTATGTTCGACTTTAACTGAAATAAAATCATTCTTTTCATATTTGACTTTTTTAAAGATATCTTTTGCAAAAAATATTCTCGAACCAAAGGGTTTAATATTTTGTATATTGATTTTTTTTATCTTTTTGAGCCTTTTATTTTCTTTATAAAGACAAACTGTTATTGATTTTTCTTTTGGTAAAGTTGGTCCAACAAAATAATGAAAAAAAGGTGTGACTCCCTTATCAAATTTACAAGTCCAATTAGTTTCATCAGTATAAAAAATTTCATGTTTCTCGTTGAGATTTTTAATTCTACCTGCGCTATGAACTGAGCTAAATAAATCTCTTGATTTATAGATTCCTATGACCGCTGGAAAAGGAAAACTTAATTTTTCTAATGAAATTATTTCTACACTTACAGTGCCTTGAAATTTATCCTTGAATTTATCTTTCAGAATCTCCGCTATAGAAAATTGGTTATGAAATTCATTTATCTTATCATTAAATCGTTCAACTAAATTTCCTTCTTGATCATAAATATATAAAATCATGCTTATTGAGGTGCTTTTGATATTATTTTTATTTTTCCAATAATTAAAAAAAACGAGAAAAAAATCATTTTTTTTAGTTATGTATAATGGGAAAATTGCCGATGCTCGGTTATGAAATATTTTTTTTCTTTGCTCAAAACCTTTTTTAAGTGAAACAAAACCTTCTTTTTTACCCTTACTCATCTTTCTCTATCTCCTTTTTTAACTCATCATACTCAACCATTTTCCGCTTCATAAATGCCATCGTTAACTTTGTTTTCTCTGCGATGCCCTTGGGGGTTAAAACGTAAATATAATTTAATTTATTCGGATTTTTTTTAAAATTGTTGATTTTAATAAGTCCTTTATTTTTTAAAGACTTTAAACAGTAGTTTAATTTTCCTAAACTAAAATTTAGCTCTTTAGCTAATTCTCGTTGTGAGCTTGAAGGTTTATTTTTAATTTTTCTTAAAACGTTTAAATGATCTTGTTTATTATCCATAATTTCTCTATTGTTCAAATATTGAACATTAAACGAAAAAAAAACTGTTTTGTAAAGGTTTTTTTAAAGCTTATTTTTTCGCTTTTTTAAGCTCTTTAGCACTGTTTTTAACTTTAGCTGGAAAACCCAAATTATTCCTTGCAAAAAACAAATGTGTTAAAAAATTTTGGGAAAAAGATAATAAAAAAACACAAAAGATTATAATGCAAACAACAAAAAAAGTTTCACCACTTTTTGGTAAGAAGAACAATAGTAATATAGAAAACGAAAAAACATCATTATAGATTTTAGGAAATTTTGGAAGGAATGTTCTTTTAATATATGGTTTTATTTTTTTTTTATTTTCTTCATTTGACCATCTTACTAACGCTGAATATTTATCATAAATAAAGCTATCAAAAGTAGTGAGAATCGCAGCGAGAGTTCCGAGAAACATTAATGTAAATGAGTTTAAAAATTTTAAAGAAAAAATAGCTAGAGCTAATAAAAAAAAAGCATTTAAAAAGATATCTGCTAGACCATCGATAAATCGTCCAAAGAATGTAGAATTTTTATTGAACCTTGCTACTCCTCCATCAGAAAAGTCTAACACTCGGTATACAAAATATAAAATTATTCCAAAATCAAAGAATTTCTCAGAACCAGTCATTATTAATAAACCCATAAGAACGGATATAGAAAAATTTATAAAAGTTAATAAATTTGGGCTCAAATTTAAAATAATAAAAAAAGTAGTAAAAATATATGATGCTCTGCAGCAAATAACCTGTGAAAAAGACTCATTTGTTAAATTATAAATATTTTTTGTTTCTCTTGATATTTTTTTGTAAATTTTTAGAAACTTTCTCATAGATTAGTATTTTCAAAAATTTTATTTTTTTTTAATTCAAATATTTTATTACAAAATTTCATAGGAGTTTTTTTATGTGATACAAAAATTATAGTCTTATCTTTTTTTATAGATTTAATGGTTTCCATTATCTTTAATTCTGTTTCGTTATCAAGTGAACTCGTAGACTCATCAAATATTAAAACTTCAGGATTTGAATAAATTGCTCTAGCGATACCAATCCTTTGTAATTGACCGCCTGAAACTTGCATGCCTCTTTCTCCAACAAAAGTATTTTCTTTATCAGGTAAACTTTGAACAAACTTTTCAAGCTGTGCTTCCTTAATTGTGTTTTCTAATCTTTCTTTATCTATTTTATTACCATCAAAACCAAAAGCAATATTTTTACTTATACTATCATCTAACAAATAAATATTTTGTGGGACAAAACCAATCTTAAATTGCCAGCCACGTAAATTTTTATGTATATCATAATTATCTACCTTTATCTCACCTCCTGATGGTTTGATTAATCCAAGTAATAAATTTAATAAGGTTGACTTTCCAACCCCAGTTTCACCAAAAACTCCAACGAAGTCTCCTTTTTGAATATTAAAATTAATTTTGTTAAAAATTTGTGTATTATTGTTAAATTTAAAATCTACATTCTCAAAATTTAAATTTTTAGAAAAGTTGAACTTTTCAAGATCCATAATTTTAGTATAATTGTCTTTTGAATCTCTTTTGTTTAAATTCTCCGATATCATTTTTATTGCAGCCTCACCGAAGTTTATAGTTTGAATTGCTAGAAGAATTCTGTTTACTGACGGAATAATTCTTATTGTTGCTACACCAAATATTCCTAAAATTGGTGTAAGACTTATCAAATCGATTTTACTAAATAAGAAAATAAAGATCAAAAAAGTAACAAAAATCAAAACACATAAAAACTCAAACCATAATCTTGGTAGTCTTTTTAAGAAAGTTTCATAACCTTCTATATTAACGACTTTTCTATTGAAAAAATTGAATAAATTGAGGAAGTAGTTTTCTTTATTATAAATTTTAATTTCTTTTATTGAGCCAAAAGTCTCTTGAAGATTTTTGATTTTTAGAGAGTTATTGAATGACCTTTCCTCACTTAATTTTGATATTCTTTTTTTCATAACTGAATAAAATAAGTAGGCAAAAATTGTTGAAAATATAGCGATTATTAGAGTTCCTGAAGGTTCAATAATAAATAAAGTCAAAATAACGCCAACTAATATCAAAATTTCAGCTGTTAAAATAACACAATTAAATAAGCTATTTGAAAATGAATCAATTTGATCAATAACATAATTAATTAAAATTGATGAATTGGTATTAGAGTGAAACTTGTAAGGAAAATTTATAAATTTTTTATAGAGTTTTTCAGCTATTTGAAATTTAATTTTAATTACTTTCGAAACTTCAATTTTTGCAATTAAAGTTAGCACTAAATTTTTTATTAAATATACAAGAATTAAGGATATTAAAGAAAATACCACCATTTTTTCTCGAGAAATCTCACTATTTAAAAGACTAAATATTTTCTGCATATAAACTGAAGATTCATTTCCTACATCAAAAAGAATTGAAACAACTGGAAAAACAAGCCCAATACTTAACAATTCAAAAAACATTCCTAGTAAAATTAAAAAAATTAAAGTATAAAATTGTTTTTTTTGATTAAGATCTAATATTGTCCAGATTTTTTTAAGGTTATTTTTCAAGTCTATTCGATTAATTTAATTATTTTTTTTATGGAGGATAAATTTTTCTCTGTTTCTTTTGCTCTATTGTTCATCAAAATAGATTTTGCTACATTTTCCATTGCGGGATGTGCTGCTCTTAACATATGATTTGCATAAATTACGATTTTAAAACCGTTTTTGATTAATAATTTTTCTTTTGTTTGAGAGTAAGTTGAAGGTACACAAACTAGTGGGGTCACCGAATTAAATTTTTTGTAAAGTTTTGCGAATTGAAATATCTCTTTTGGTGTCTCCTCTTTGCTATGAATCATAATTGCATCTGCACCTGCAAGTGTGTAGGCTTTTGCTCTTTTTATTGCATCAGCTAACCCCTTGTTTAAAATAAAACTTTCTATTCTGGCAATGACCATAAAATCATTGGAATTAATTGATTTTTTGGCTGCCTTTATTTTCTTGCAGAAAGTTTTTATATTATCCTGCTGGACACCCGATTGCTCTTTAAACAAAGAATTTTTTTTTAGTCCAATCTTATCCTCAAAAATTACAGCTGAAACACCTAATCTATCTAAGGTCTTAACGAGGTAGGGAAGATGCTCAATTCTACCACCATTATCACCATCAAAAATCATAGGTTTGGTAGTCACATCTAATATTTCATTTAAACCCAATATCCTCGTTGAATAATCAACGGATTGATTATCGGGCTTACCTCTTGCAGTAGAGTCGGTTAGGCTCGAAGACCACATGCCATCAAATTCTTCAAATTTTGTTTTTTTTTGCAATGCTAAATTTTCAATGATTAAACCAGATAAAGCATTATGAGCTTCTAAAATTCTAACAATTTTTTTGGAACTCAGAAGTCTTTTCAATTTTAATCTTCTATTTTCTGGAGCATTACCTATTTCAAGTTTTTTTTCTTTAAAATTTTCTAAAGAAATATTTCTCACATACTTAGTTTCGATAAGTTTTCCTCCAAATTTTTTTAGTGTTTTTATAACTTTTTGTCGTATAGTTTTTTGAATACCTTGCTTCCAATCATCTCCGTGGATTACATAGCTGGGCTTAATTAATCTTAAATTCTTAGTATAATCTAGAGTGTCCTGTTTAATTACTGATTTCACATATGGTAAGGATTTAAAAATTCTCTCCCTTTTAAAATAACTTAAGTGAGGTAAAGTCTTATAGGAAGTGACTGCTTTATCTGTTAAAAGACCAATAATGATGTCACCATATTTTGATGCATATTTTAGAATTTTTTTATGCCCTTCATGAAGGATATCATCGGAGAATGCAAAATATACCTTTTTTTTCATATTACTTGGCTTTTTAGATTTTTAAAAATTAGATTACTAACATTATCACTTTTCAAGCAAATGTCATTACAGTTATTAATTTCTGTATCAAAATTCATCTTTGCGCTAACAACTTTTTTAATTTCATCCAGTTCTGACAATCTAATTTTTCTCAAACTATTATTCTTTTCAAAAAAAACATTATTATTTTTATCCGGATCAACAAAATATCCTGTTCTGCCTGCTCCGTAAACCTCAATAATCATTGTGGAAGAAAATGATAAA
>MDTD01101250.1_pt1 | contig 15076 bp, 4 predicted proteins | sample 811221 | NCBI WGS metagenome assembly MDTD01 (sample SAMN05326646, study PRJNA326480) | marine metagenome | isolation source: seawater | place: Pacific Ocean: South West | collected 2011
TACTTCGTTATCAGACCATCCCGATCCAATAGAATGAATAGTTACATTACCAACCTTTCCATTATTATATCCATATCTCCAAACTCTTAGTTTTAATTCCGATCTAGAACCAGATGCAGGAACTGTATATTTCCAATATGGATAACGCTCACCAGTATAACTTATGTGACTAGGGAGAAGTTCAATAGCACCTATAGCAGTTGACGTAGTTTCACTACAATAAATGTAATTACATATACCATTTCCTGCTTCTCCTGGAATATCTTGATATGAAGGATTTACAAGTTCTAATGGAATAGTTCGTTCAGTTTCTGTCTGTGGCCATGTTTGAGTAGCCCACGTTAATATAGCTCCTGGAACACAACTAATGTTAGTAGGATTTGATCTATTGGAATATGTCTCATAAGGATATGAACCAAAATCAGGATCTCCAATAACAACTCTTTGATTTGTATTAAATGTCGCAGTATCTGCACAAATTGTTATATTAGTTGAGTTACCAGCATCGCTAACTAACTCAATGGTATCTCCTTGATAAATTTTAAGTGTTGGATTGATATAATCAGTTGCTGTAACTGCTTCTTGCTGCCAAACTACAGAAAATACTTTAACTGATGCATAGGAATCAAGAGTAATTTCAGTACCAGTTGCTGCATTTGCTGCAGATGTTGCAACTTTAAATGAATCTCTTCCAGTGACAATTACATAAACTAGCGTGTCTGGTGCTAGATCCCCAATTCCATAGGCAGCATCAGTTTCTCCTGGAAGATATCTAACAGAATCTCCAGTGCTAAAACCGTGCCTTGTTGCTTTAACTTCATTAGTTGTAACATCTAGCAAGGCGTTGTAATATGGTGCGTAATTACTTCTTTGTACTTGTTTTAGAACTCTATACTCAGATCCCACTTCTTCAACGGTGAAATACTGAGTTTGACTTCCACCCCAATCACCAATATCTGGTGCAGCATCTCCATTACTTGCCTGATCCCAATCACCGTCAACAGATCCGACTACAGCATGAGTCCCTGTTGGAGAAATACATGCCTGAGGAACACCTGTTACTTCTGTACCTGCATTAAATCCTAACTGAGTAAATGCTGTTTCTAAAGCATCCATGACGTTTGCTTTGGTCCAACCTGCATTACCGTTATTTACGTCAATGATTGATGTTGCAACTGCCATGTTAATTATTCTCCGATTTGTAGTGCCGTTAGAGTGACTGTAATTGGGGTAGGATTGCCACTTCTATTAGTGACGGAAAGATAAATGTTATCTGTTCTAGGATTGTCATTGTTAAATCCCATAATACCAGGAGAGGTTAGAATAGATTCTGCTCCGCTGGTTCTTACTTCAGCAATAACACCGCTGCCTGGGGTAGGATCTTGACCTTCACTACGTGTTAAATCTGCATCTCTAGATGCATCATCAACATATACTCTTACCCATGCTTCAGTATCAACTGTTATTTTAAACAATGCGTAGGCTTTGTAACCTGTAATATTTAGTTCTGTAGTATTATTGTCAGCAACCGAACCTGTAGTTCCAGTAAGATCTTGAATCTGTGGTACTGTTGATCCACCTGTAGCATTGACTACACCGTTGCCGTCAATAGACAATCCACTACCAATTTTAATACCACCTAGAACAGTAGCACTTGCTGTAGGTAAAACATACCCACCCGCAGCTGCAGCAATATTACCGTTGGCGTCTACTGTGATAGTAGTACCATCAGGAATGACACCACCTAAAGTTGATGTTGTAGCAGCAGGTAATGTATATGCTGAAGGGATTGTTGGTTTGTTTAGAATTTCACCAAGACCTGATGTGGCATCCCAGTCAGGTTGTACAGGTGCAGTGCTGTTAATTGTAATTCTATTGTTAGCATTATCCCAGGAAATATCAGTTCCGTTACTCCCTGCAAATTCAATACTATCATCATTGTTATTAGCATCACGCAATGTTAGAATTGCATTGTTGCTAGTGGTGTTTGAACCAAGTAAATCGTATGTGGTCCCTCCACCTCCACCACCGCTTGTTACGGTTGCATCAATAGTGTTGTTGGCGTCATTATATGTGAAAGAAATTCCAGTATGAGATCCATTAATGAATAACTGGGATGCAGCATCTTGAGCGTCTTCTGCTGTATATGTTCCACCACTAGCACCAGAAGGTGCTCTAAATGTAATTGTATTTTCGTCAGTTCTTTCTACTGTTAATCCATCTGCACCAGCAAATTTAATACCGTCAGTAGCACCAGCATTATCAGTTAATACGAATAATGTATCTGCGGCACCAGTAGCATTTTCTGCAGAAATAGAGTAAGTAGAATTTGCTACATCATTAACTAATTCAATCTCATCTCCATTTTTACTAATTGATAGTCCATTTCCTGCTACGAGAACTAACTGATCCGTAGTGCCACTAGAATCTTCAAGTCTTATTACTTTTCTGTTATTGTTCTCTTCAGTAGTGCCACCAGTATGATCTAGAGCATTAATTGTATATGTTAATTGACTATTAGTCAGTAGAGTTGCAAAATCAGATGAAGTTACGCTATTAGTTGTTACTAATCTCTGACTAGTCCAACTGACACCGTTGGAATAGTACATGGATCCAGTATCATCTGCATATGCAAAGAGACTTTCCGATGCTCCTACTGCAGGAAATGATGCTACATCAGCATGTAAAATTGATGGTGGTGCAGAACCAGTTCCACCTGGGGATGCATCAACCCATTGTTGTGTGTTACCATCATCATAATATATTTTTAATACACCAACATCAGACTGCCACCAAAGATCTCCATCTGCTGCATTAGATGGAGGAGCATCCGAAGTTGTTACTGAGGCACCTCCTCCAGTAATAACACCACCAGGAGATGCATCAACCCACTGATTGGAATCTCCATCGCTGAAGTATACTTTTAAAGAACCCTCAGAAGAATTCCACCACAAATCTCCCTGTATGGGATTCATTGGTGGTAAATCTGAAGTAATTACCTTTGCACCCTGTACAGAAGATGCGGTTGGTGATGCGTCAACCCATTGAGATGTATCTACATCTTGGTAGTATATCTTCAATACACCTGAATTGCTGTTCCACCAAAGATCTCCTGACGCAGGAGATGCTGGAGCAATATCCGCAACAACAATTGCATTGCTAGTTAAGTATCCAGCATTTGCATGATTACCCCAACTATATGCACTATCCCAATTAGTAATATGCTGTTGTGTAATATTTGCAGCAGGAGAAGCAATGAATATAGGATCAGTTTCTGTGAAAGACGTTAGGTATCCTACGGCACCATGGTCTCCCCAAGTATACGCTAAATCCCAGTTAGTAATTTGCTGTGCCGTAATGGAAGCAGCAGGAGCTGCCCCAAATATCGGGTCAGTTTCCGATACTTGAGATAAACTATAAAGATCAGCAGCAATTAAATTGATTTCTACACGTTGCTGTTCTAAACTAAAAGTTTTCGCTACATTCCTGAGTACCATTGATATTCCGTTAATAGAACAGTCTTTTGATTATTTATCGTCACACTGAAGTAGCACTAACATTTCCTGAGTTATCAACACTTAATCTAAATGATGTTCCATTAGGAGACTTCAGATACAGAGACGCATCATTCTTGATGATGTAACATAGTGAGTAATATGGTGGCAAGTTTTTGCCTTCTGCATTTACACCTTCTGTACCAGTATTTCCTCCTCCACTATTGTCAGTGCTTCCAGAAAGACTTGCTGTAGTATTAATACTAAATGTGTGACTATGATTTGTATCAGTCGCAGCATTTGTGCTTCGTGGTGAATAATTGCCAGTGTAATCTGCACCAGCATTCAATCCAGAACCAGTTCCTACAGTTCCTGCAATAGGGTGCGTGTGAGGAACATCTTCAATACTAGTAGTGCCACTAGCATTAATATTAAAAGATGTGTTTATTCCATGGGTATGAGTCTCTCCAGTGTGACTATGTTGAACCACAACTGCATTTGCACTTCCACCTGTGTTTCCAACTGAATAAGTATTCCCAGCACCGACAATGAATTTATCTCTGAGATCAGGAACAGTGGATCCTACAACAGACTGCAATTCAGATGTTGCTGCGGAACTACCATCACACAATTGCCATCCATCTGGTATACTACTCGTAGAACCAGCCCACATAGAGATTACTCCAACAGGACTGTCGTCTGCAGGGGCAGTAGTAGTTCCACCACCACCTCCACTAGGTTGTTGATTTACCCATTGTCCAGAAGATGTGCTCCATGTCAATACATCTCCGTCTGCAGGAGAACCATTGCTAACAGCACTTATAGTTACATCATTTAGATCATCAATTCCTGATGGAACTGTTGGTTTGTTAGTTAAATCATTATAATCTCCAGAGAATAGTACTGGTTTATTTGTTAGATCATCATAAGATCCAGAGAATAATGTTGGTTTGTCAGTTAGATCATTATAACTTCCCGAGAATGTGGAGTATGCAGAAAGATCTGGTGGAGTATATGTAAAGACTCCTGTAGAATTGCTATACGTAAAGTTAGCAGTTCCTGGTGAATTGACAGTAACTGAAAGATCAGTCAAAGCAATACCACTACCACTTGATGGAGGAATTACCCAGTTTCCATCTCCTCTTAGGAATGTTGTTGCATCTGGAGTTCCACTAGCACCGATTTTAGCAATCGTTACTGCTCCTGCTTCTATCGCTACAGTTGTTACAGAGTTTGTAGCTAGTTTTCCAGAATTTACTGCTCCTGTGGCAATCTTTGCTGTAGAGATAACTCCGTCATCAATAGTCCAAGTAGAACCAGAACTTGTTACTGTAATATCACCCTTATCACCATCAGTTATACCAGTACCAGTACCAGAACCACTAGAACCACTGCCTTTATATGAAACTCCAAGGATACCAGTTGTGAAGGTTTGACTACCACCTGCATGGTTGGCAAGAATTCGTACTCTGGTTATTGTTAAACTATCGTCAATACCAGATACAACACCAAAAGATTGACATGAACTACCAACATCCGTACCATCAGCCTGACTAGACCATCTATGGAATTGTCCAATTTGCGTGTATGAATTAGACGAACCTGTTGGCATCAGGTTGATAACCATAGAACCAGTAAAACGATTCCCATTGTTAGTTACACTATTTCTATTATGAATTGGGAATCCAGAACTACTAGAAACATCATAAGTTCCATTTTCTGCTTCGGAAGACGCATAGTATCCAGCAGCAATCCAACCAGTAGATGTTCCTAACTGTACTAGTAAATGCTGTGAAGTATCAGTGACTCCAACCTTCCCAAACATTACTGTAATTTCTTTCGCATCTGCAGGAATACCAGAGAATGATATTTCACTGCCTGATGCATTTTGCGATTGCAGAAGTCCATACCCACTGCCACCACCGCTGCTACCACTTCCACCAGTTTGATCATCTACCCAAACAAAATCAGAACCATCCCAACTCAGGATTTGACCTGGAGAAGCAGACGATGTATTGAGATGAGCGTTGACATCAGAGTCGGTATAAGAAGAACCTCCTCCTCCAACAGCAACTGCATCCATTTTGATGATATAACAAAGCGCATAATATGGTGGTAAATTTGCACCAGATGCAGATGAACCTTGTGCATTTGTTCCTGTATTAGATGGGTTACCAGTTGTTCCGCTTACACTAATACTAACATTATCGCTACCACTACCACTAAAAGTATGGTTGTGATCATTACTTACACCAGAAGTTGTTCCACTGTGAGAGTGTGCGCCATTAGTTGATGTTGTTCCTTTCCAAGCTTGTCCACCATTAGCATCTGGGTTATTAGTTCCACCACCAGCACCCATATTGTCATCAGTACCCCATTGGTGGTTGTGATTTCCCTGAGTGTCTGTGGTAAAGACATGAGTGTGGTTTGCACTTTGATTACTTGTAGTTCCGCTAACTGAGATATTAACTGTGTCACTACCACTACCACTGAAACTATGAGTGTGATTATTGATATTGTGAGAGTGAGATACGAGCGTAGCATCAGCACTACCACCAGTTGCTGCAATAGCGTAAGAAGATCCTTCACCAACAATAAAACGATTTCTTAAATCTGGTAAATTAAATGTAGTGCTTCCATCACCAGCACCATGAGTATCTCCTATAGCAAGATAAAGATCTGAATATACAGTTCTTGATACTGCAGATCCATCGCATAATTGATAACCTGACGGAATACTATTTTGATCTCCCGCCCAACTCATAACAGTTCCTGGAGGAACAATTACTCCAGAACCACCACCAGATCCTCCAGAAGGAGCATCTACAAATTCAATACCATTACCAGCAGAGTTGACTTTTATCCATTTATCTGCAGTCAATGTTGATGGAGTATCTGTGAGACTAGTAAATGCACTAGCACCAGATCCAGTTTGATCAGCAACCCATTCATAATCAGTTCCATTCCAACTGAGAATTTCACCTGCAGATGCAGTGCTGGTATTTAAGTTTGCATCTAAATTGAAGGTAGAACCACCACCAGAACTGCCGCCATACAATGCAGTTGGAGTTAGTAACAATCCGTTTGATTTAACACCAGCAATTTGAATATTAGATGAAGTTGATGGAGCTGTAACTCTAAAACTACCAGCAGTTCCAGAAGTAAGAGTAATCCAATCACCATTTGTATCTACTCCAGTTAAATCTGGAGTAACAGTTACACCATTTACTTCATAAGTGTAATTTCCAACATCTGCATATCTAATAAAAATCTCTACAGGACCATTAAGTACAGGGAGATTTGCACCGTTAGCACTATTATCCCATCCTAGGTAATCTGTACCCGCAGTCTCTGCTTTTGCAAATAGGGATAGATTTCCATTGAACATGTAGTCTGAAAGGTCACTTGAATACCATCCAGAAGCTTCTACACCATCTGCCCACTGATGTGTTGTTCCAGATCCAGATGCACCACCACTTGCTGCTGCAGGTTGCCAAGTTGACAACGATGCATTCCAAGTAAGGACATCACCATCATTTGGTGTTGTAGCAGCAACGTTGTTAATATCACCAATGTTAATTGAAACTGAAGTTAAATATGCTGATAGATCTGGTGGTGTGTAACTGAATACACCTGTGGTATTATTATAAGATAGTGCTGCTGTACCAACAGAATTTGTAGTAACAGATAGATCTGTTAGAGCAATACCAGAACCTCCGCTACTAGTAGCGTCTGTATCGTTTACCCAATTAGTGCCGTTATACTTGAGAACCTGACCAGCAGTAGGAGATGTGATTACTACATCTGTCAAATCGTCAAGGTCAGTTGCTCCAGTAGTAGTACCACCACCAGGAGTTACACAGTAGATGAAGCATAGTGCATAATAAGGTGGTATGTTTGTACCAGTTCCAGATGATCCTGCGGTGCTAGTTCCTGAATCAGATTGAACGCCAGTAGTTCCGCTAACTGAGATATTAACCGTATCACTACCACTGCCACTGAAACTGTGATTATGATTATCGCTTTGTCCACCAGTAGTTCCACTGTGGTTATGGTCACCTGCGTAAGTAGTTACTTGAGTTTGAGAATTGTCGGCACTAAAAATAGAATGGTTCTCACCTCTATCAGTATCACCACTAGGGACATACAGTGGTGTAGGTACAGTTCCATCGTGTCTGTGGTCACCAGATGAACTGGTGGTAAAACTATGGTTGTGACTTTGACTTTGATTTCCAGTAGTTCCACTAACTGAAATATCAACGTTGTCACTGCCACTACCACTAAAAGTATGGTTGTGGTCATTGATAGTATGACTATGCTCAACTACAACAGAATCTGCATTACCACCCGTATTTCCTACAGGGTACGTATCACCAGCACCCATTATAAAACGATTTCTTAAATCTGGAGTGCCATTAGTGCCATCGCAGAGTTGCCATCCTGTAGGAATAGATGATGTATCTCCAGACCACATGATAATGGATCCTTGAGGAAGACTTCCTCCACCAGAACTTGCAGTTCCGCCAGTATCAGATCCTAGTTCCCACCTACTATTAGATGAATTGTACTTAATAACAGCACCATCTGCTGGTGTTCCACTGATTACAACATCAAGTAAATCATTAAGTGACTGTGGGATATTTGGTTTGTCAGTTAGATCATTATAACTTCCTGAGAATGTAGAGTATCCAGAAAGATCGGGTGGAGTATATGTAAAGACTCCAGTAAGATTGTTATATGAAAGATTTGCAGTTCCTGCAGTAGCAACGTTGACAGTGAATGCAGTTAAATCTATACTTCCACCACCACCACCAGATCCACCGCCACCACCAGTGTTGGCTGAAGCAGCACCTGGAAGAGCTTTAACAATCCAGCAAAGTGCAAAATATGGTGGTCTATTTTCGTGGTAATTATCATCACCTGAAAGACCTGATGCGTTATTGGAAGTAGTACCAGCACCACCAGGACCAGGACTTGCTGCAGTAGTTTGGAATGACCAACCCACCTCAGTGTGTGAGTGTTCAGGCATTTCTGCAATGGTCAATTTATGAGCAACTTCGCCACCTTCATCACCAGGAGCATAGTGACCAGTAACTGCTCCTGTCTCTACATCAAATACTTGACCACTGCCTTGATCACTGTGGGCACCAACAATAAATTTATTTCTTAAATCTGGAAGACCAAATGATGTTGATCCATCTCCTCCACTATGTAAAGTTCCGACCGCAGCAAATAAATCGGCATATGTAGTTCTACTAACTAGACCACCATCACACAATAACCAACCTGATGGAATGTCAGCAACACCACCTGCCCATGCAGCAATAGTACCAACAGGTTCACCAGCACTATTTTGTGGAGTAGATTCTTGTCCTAATTCCCACTGACTTGTGCTAGCATTATATTTTAAGATATCACCATTAGCAGGTGTTCCTGAGATATTAACATCGGTGAAGTTGTTTAGTTGATCTGGTAAAACTGGAGGAGTAAACGAAAATACACCGCTGCTATCATTATATGCAAGGGATCCGCCACCACTAGCAGAATTATTAGATACAGAGAAATCAGTTAGTGCTAATCCAGCATCATTATCATCTACTGCTAATTCCCATTGGTTAGTAGATGTGCTATACTTAAGTACTGCATTATTAGCAGGAGTTCCTGAAATATTAACATCACTAATTTCAGAAAGATTGATGGTAACTGAAGTTAGGTATGCTGATAAATCTGGTGGTGTATAACTGAATACACCTGTGGTATTATTGTAAGAAAGATTTGCACTACCAGGAGCGTTTACAGTTACCGATAGGTTGGTTAGAGCAATTCCTCCGCCAAGACTTGATAATGGTGTGGGAGTCCAGTGAGCACCATCCCAAGAAATAACGTCATTATTATTAATAGTACCCGCTACAATTACGTCAGATAAATCATTTAACTGACTCGGAATATTTGGAGTGTTGGATAGATCATTATACGAACCAGAAAATGTTACTGGTGGCGTAAATGTAAATTCCCCTAAACTATCATTATATGTAAGATTTCCATTTCCAAATGGAGTTGAAGCAACAACTACTGAAAGGTCTGCGTATTCAATTCCTGTTTGTGGTATGGGACCAGGAACCCAATTAGTTCCTGACCAGAATAATGTTTCTTGGTTTTGTGGAGTTGATGTGGTGACATCTACATCAGAAAGATCACCAATACTAAAAGAACTTATATTAGTAATATATCCAGCAGCACTATGATCACCCCAACCATATGCAGTATCCCAATTGTTTAGATTAGTTAGTGCAGTGTTGACAAAGGTCTGTGTTGCATATCCCGATAAACTATGATCACCCCAACTGTATGCATTATCCCAATTAGAAATTTTAGCAGCAGTTACTGCAGCAGCATCAGATGCAGCAAATACAGGATCAGTTTCACTAGTTAGATATCCTACTTGGGAGTGATCTCCCCAACCATATGCTGCATCCCAATTTGCAACATTTCCACTTAATGATGCTGTTGTAAGGTATCCTGCCTGTGCGTGGTCTCCCCAACTATATGCAGTATTCCAGTTTGTAACATCTGTGGAAGAAATGCCAGCAGCAACTGATGCGGTGAATATCGGATCACTTTCAACCGATACGTAATTTGTAGCAAGATCATGCAAGTCTTGGGCAATGAGATTAATCTCTTGCCTTTGCTCTTCTAGACTAAATGTTTTCGCTACGTTTCTAAGTACCATTAGACTTCAGCAACTCGTGCAGTAAAGATTTGATTTCGCTGATCTCATTTTTCACAAAGTCTAATTCTTGTTCCATATTCTGGAACTTACTCCTAGACTTCTTATATTTTTCAAAAGAAGATCTGTCAGTATTTATGATCGCACCTGTATCAGAATCGCGATACAGGTGATCTTCGTTCTTCACTTTTATATGTTTCATTGTGGTATCGTAAATGTCAGTTGATCCCCATTATCTTCAAAACTACCAGAGAGATAAACACCATTAATCTTCCAGTAACTCATATAAATGTGAGTATTTCCACTACCGCTTCCACCACGAAGTTTGAAGGTTGTAATATTACCAGCAGATGAAGCGGCTGAAGTTAGATCTACTTCCGTACAAGTGCTGCCGCTATGACCAGTGCTGGAGAAACTACCACTGTTGAATGCATATTCAATAGTAAAACCATTTGGAGTCGCAAGACCCATCTTAAATTCTGTAATATTACTAATTGCTCCGTTAAACTGGAAAGACATAGTAACTGTTGTGCTACTTGAGTGAGAAACACCAGTTCTATTTGTCGTACTACATGATGTACCCATTCCAGATCCTTCACACCAAATATCATGAGAAGATACTTTTGTAATTTGAGTAGTAACACTACTACCACCACTACCACCACCAAAATCTACCCAATTACTTCCATCATAAATTTTCATTTTACTATCTGTGGTGTTATAATATTGATCTCCCTCATTCACACCAGTTGGTTCCTGATTTGATGGATAAGAACCCCAGATAATTCTATCGTTCAAATATATGGCATTAGAAACATATACATTTTTCCAACGTTTAATATTGATTCCGAGATCTTTTGAATTACCTGTAGCAGGATAAAAAGCACCAGAAGTAAATTCTGAATGTACGCTACCATTGGTTGTAAGGATCTCAAAAGTATCAGCAATAGTATTGTAATCAAAACCAGCGTTGGTACTATTGATAAAAAGTCTTCCTGATGTTATAACACCATTGGAATGAGTTGCAAATTTCTGAGTTCCATTGTGGAAGAGTTCTGCAGCACCTTCGTAATTAAATTCAGCAAGATGATTACCACTTGTACCACTTTGAATAACAAGTTTACTACCTGACTCCATGCAGAGATTTAGATCACCTGTGCCGTTATCATGAATGAAACTAGCACCTACATTACTATCATGGTAAATCTGTAAATCACTAGCAGTACCAACTAAAAGTTTTTTGTTATCTAAGAGTTGTATATTATTAGATGGTTCTACATTAGTACAGAATATATTTCCACTAAGTCTAAGATTTTTGTTAAACTCCCACTCATCTGTAGTGCCGTTGTAATTGAGAGTTGCATTGGCACCAGCAACTGTAAGACCTGCGCCATTAGCAGTTGAATTACTGGTAGCATTACTAGCTAGAGTAATATTTTTATCTGATACCGTTAGGGTTTCGGAATTGACAGTAGTAGTAACACCATCAACTTGGAGGTTACCAGCAATTACAAGAGTACCTGTATTGTCACCAACTGCTGCAGGGTCAATTGTCATTGACGCTGGTCCAGCAATATACCCAGTTAACGTAAGGTTGTTAAATGTAGGTGAGTCAGTCGTTTCAGTTCCCTGTAAAGATTGTAAGGAAGATACATTTGACTGAAGAGTGGTGATTTCACCGTCAATAGCGTTAACATCATCTGCAAGGAGATTGATTTCTTGACGCTGTTGTTCAAACGTGTAGTTTGTTGCTACGTTTCTTAATACCATTATTCGTTACCCCCTTAGTACGATGCGACCACTCTTAGATCCTGTACTTTAGGAACAAATGCAGGATTACTGGACCTCATTACAATCTTAATAGCGAAGGATGAGAACTCTGGTAAATTATCAATACTATATGATAGTTCTTGATATGAAGATTGTTTCTCGGAAATACCACTAATAGAATTTTCAGATGTTGCAATTACATCTACATCAGGATTTCCAGATTCATTGAAGTATACCCACTCAATATCTTCAAAGTTTTCTTGTGAAGAAGACTTCTTGATCTTATAAAGAAGTTGGAGATTACCAATGTCGGAAACATTTACAGTTGTTTTAACATCAATTCCAGTTGCTGGATTTTCAATAGTAATTTCTTTTGTTACATACTTTGCAATACTTGAACTATTCTTAGACTGAGTATCTTCAATAAAGTCTACACCGTTAGAGTACATGACTTTAGAAACTTCAATGAACTCTTGCTCATCGCCTGGTTGACCTTCGTAAGAAAGAAGATCACCAATCCTAAAGATATCATCATCTTGAGAATCTGTACTAGCATTTCTCGTGAATTGTGCTCCTTCAACGATTGCACTCGTATAGTCATCAGAAATTGGTTGCTTGTCACTGACTAGTGTTAGTTGACTAGACTTCTGATTCCAGAGAACAATCTTACCGTTGATCTTATTAGAATAGATTTCTGCAGGAACGGATGGGTTTCTTGCAGTAACGTAAGTTGGAGGAACTAGTGTATTTGGAATTTGGAAGATCACCTGAGAAAGTCCAGAAAGACCTACCGTTGTTGTTCCTGTAAATGTTTGACCAGAGAAACTTAACTCTTCCCCAGGAGTAAACGTGTTTGTGGTTTTTACTTTTACGTATGCGGTAGTACCGCTGACCTTAACAATTTCACCTGAAGAATTTGTTGTAACTCCAGTAACTGTTTGATTTGCCTGAAGAACTTCTGTATTTGTATCAATACCATTGACTACAAATTCATAAACTGGGAAGAATTCTAGAATTTGATTTCTCTTACCAAATCTATCTTCAGAACCTTTTGCATTCTCAACTTTATTAGAGATTGTCTTAATAGTTGAACGGGAAAGGTCAATGAGTGGAGATAGGTATGAAACTGAACTTTGAAGATCAATCTTATAAGTCAGAGATCTATCAATGTTATTAATAGTTTCATTTACTCTAGATGCAAGTAACTTTTGATTGATAAAGAATACATCTTCATTCAAGAAAGTCTTCTCATACTCACTCTGAGAATATGATGTAAATGTCTTGACGTTATCATCAATAGGTGATACGTTGGTAGTTTTTACGAAACTTGTAACTGTAGTATTTGCAAAGGAGAGATATGGAACTGTTGCATGAACCTTTTCAAATTTTCTATTATAAGAAGCAAGTAAAGCATCGCCACCACCAAAAGCATTAGATGATGCTCTGCTGCTTGAAACAATATTATAATAATCAACACCAGTATTTCTAACTTGGAACAATCCACTATTAAATTGTGATGCTGATAATCCTCCAACGTCACTGCAGTTCTTAAAGAATACGTATGACTTGTTATCAGAGTCAAACCCATTATCAGAATGGTTTACCTTGACTACAAAGTTATTATTCTTAAACAGTGATGAAGTTGCTGAAGTATTTGATTCTGCATTAGTTTCAATACCACGAGCATCTAATCTTTCGTATCCAAGGTTGGAATTTGTTAGTAATAGAGATGCGGTTCTGCTAGTATCAAACTCAGCACGATTTAGTTTGAACTTAACATCTTCAAATAAATCTTCAGTCCAGTTATTAGTATTTTGAGACTTAAATAGAGATCCTAGTGCTGGTTGTGTAGTCACTGTAGTGCTAGTAGCAATCTCAACTTCTCCAAGTTTAGATGCCCAGATTAGATAATCAATAGAATCTGTCTCAACTACCAATGCATACTCCTCATCATTCTCAAGATATACTGGGTAATCAAACTCAAAGTTTGTTGGGACCGTGCTAGCAGTTACGCCGTCAGTATCAGTAGCAATACCCATACGAACCGCTGGAGTATCAATAGTAATGAAAGACTCAATTTCTGCACCAGCATTACCCGTTCCAGTTCCATTGATAACCACTGCAGGTGGTTCTGTGTATTCAGATCCAGAAAGAACAATTTCTGTATGATAAACTTTACCACCAGAAACTCTTACTGTAGCAGTGGCATTACCACCACCTGGGAGTTGTGGACTTTCAATTGTCAAAATTGCCGAATCATAATCAGATCCAGTATTTGAAACTCTCAAGTCAGTAACTCGTCCAGAGTCCTTGGTAATTTTTAATGTAGATGTAGTATTATTTTTATTGTTACTTTCTACCAGAGAAGGAATATCAAGATTTTCATCTTGCTGGAATGAAGTACCATTATGGTTGCTAAGAACTAAAGTATAAACCTGATCGTTAGTTAGTGTGAATACACCGAGAGTAGATGGTGTAACATCAATTCCATTCTTATCAATTACTTTTAGAATTGGACCTGATGCACCAGAAGATGAACCAACAACTACTTCATCACGGGTAACTGTTAAAGTATCACTACCAATAACTCTCAAATAAGTTTCTGGACTTAGAACTTTTTGAGTTCCTGGTAAAATATTCTTTCCTGGTTTACCGCTTTGAACATCGGTTAGATATACTCTTAGAGGAATCTTATCACTCTTCTTGGAGAAGAAGAGATCTACACTGGTGGTAAATACACCACCCTCAAATCCTTCAACCTTGAATGTCTGTGCAAGTGGATTTGGTTTGATTGGATTTTCAGTATTGCTGTCTGCAATCTGGATACCCTCATTGGACTTGAAGAATGCAGGTGTTGTTGATACAATAGATGATGGATTTTCAGGAAGCAATCCAGTTGCATAGAACTTGACTTCTGCATAAGAATCAACTTCTTCTTTAGGAGCATCTGTAGAACTAGAAGTAAATCTAATAGTCTTTACTCCAGTAGTGAATCTCATTTCATCAGCATCTGTATCATATACAACAGTATCAACACTACCAGACCATACAGCGTTTTCTCTAGGTGGTTTTCCTGCTGGTACTA